>Ga0209781_1000001_pt1 | contig 143946 bp, 122 predicted proteins | sample WorMetHERISLAND1_3_FD_187386 | JGI IMG/M metagenome (GOLD analysis project Ga0209781, IMG submission 187386) | Marine gutless worms symbiont microbial communities from Max Planck institute for Marine Microbiology, Germany - Olavius albidus HERON... | ecosystem: Host-associated > Annelida >...
AATAACCTCTTCGGCCGCCGCCCCCTCATCAACTATGTCCAGCCCATCCGTCTCATCAGGAAGCTCAATTTTCTCCTCAATAACCTCTTCGGCCGCCGCTTCCTCATCAGCTATGTCCAGCCCATCCGTCTCATCAGGAAGCTCAATTTCCTCCTCAATAACCTCTTCGGCCGCCGCCTCCTCATCAGCTATGTCCAGCCCATCCGTCTCATCAGGAAGCTCAATTTCCTCCTCAATAACCTCTTCGGCCGCCGCTTCCTCATCAACTATGTCCAGCCCATCCATCTCATCAGGAAGCTCAATTTCCGCTTCTTCGAATGACTTGTCGTCAACTCGTACATTCTCATTCTCAATAACCTCATTTTCATTCTCGCCAGGGGCATCGGAATAAGCAGTCTGCCCTATCGCGTCATCTTCGGATATGATCTTGCTGTCCGCTTCGGTCGTTTCTATACTCTCAGTGTCCGGTAATCTTTCACCATTTCGCGTCTTATCCGTCAAATCACTCGCGGTGCTGGCGGTTTTACCCATGTGCATATCAAAACCAAATTCATCTAAAGAAACCTCTTCCATCTCGACATCTTGGGCCTCTCGTTCATGCACCACATCTTCTTCTTCTTTCAATCCAATTTCGACTTCTTCACCCTCATCAAATGCTTCGCTTTCGGCCGTTTCAATCACATCATATGAATCTTGCGAGTCACCAATTTCCCTGTCCTGCTCCACAGTTGAATCTTCAATAACTGCATCCGCTGCGGTATCCTCTCCGGATATCTCTATACCTGTGATCTCTTCAAAATCCTCATCTTCGCCGGACAGATCGTCAATCCCATCCAGGTTAACAATGGACTCACCGTCCAGGTTCGCTTGTTCGGCCTCTAAAGGCTCCATTGCAACTTCATCGAATTTATCCAATTCGGCCGCGCTGTCAGATTTGGCGGTATCCTCCTCGACATTTTTTTCTGCTGCCTTATCCACAGTTCCGTCGGTCACATCAGCAGAGTCAAGAATATGAACCAGCTCATCATCGGTTAGCGCTATAGTTTCATCATCCTCATCATCGAAATATCCTCCGGATTTCTCGGAATCTTCGACCTGTGTTGGAGAGGGCAATTTCAATTCGCTTATCTCATCTTTTAGATAACGAATTTCATCCCTCAAAGCATCCAGCTTCTCTTCTATTCGGTGAAACTCATCCGGAGACTTCGAATCGCTATCCCCCACTTTCGGCACATGTGCTTCCGGCATATTGATGGAATCGTCCGTATGTGAAGCTGTCTCAAGCTTACTCAGGAGTCTTTCCTCTTCCTCGGTTATGGGCAGTTCGCCATCTCCCGAATCGTCGATATTCAGAAGTTCAAAGTCAGTGCCTTTATCAGCTTCCCAGGGACTGGCCTTTACCCAAACTCCGTAACGTTCGAGGATTTGCTCTACTTGCCGCTTTCTATCTGTAGACATATTGATCACTCCCGAAAGGCAGTAATTTACCTCTCGATTATCGTCGAAAACTATCCACAGGTTAACCCGATTCTCTCCAGTTTGTCTATGATATCACATTTCCGGATCAATGAAGAGAATCTTAAGAATTGCGTGAAATCGGCCGTAAAACATAACGTGAAATGGTCGGCCATTGTCAACGCGTGCTATGCAGTTTTCTTGGTTAATTCTGTTCTGTCCTTGTTTTTTGGAACGACCGGGATAATTATAACAGCCTCAAACCGGACTCGAACTCAACTGCTGCTTGAGAACGTTGGGAATCTCGAAGAAAGGCGGTTACAACTTACCGCGAAACTTGAGGCGCTGCGAAGCAGTCCGGAATCGGTGATTATCGAAGCCCGAACTCTGGGTTTCTATCGTCGTGATGAGGGAGTTATACACATCCAAAATCTAAAGGCGACGGAAACTGCGCTTGATGTGGGCAACGCACTGTACTTGGAACCACTGAAGCCTTCGAATCAAAATCCACACAGGATAATAGCCATCGCCGCGGGTTTGCTTGTGCTGTTTTTTATCCCGGCAAATTGGAATTTCGGTTATGATAATTCGGCGAGATAATGCAAGTCTTCAGCTGATTTCAGCAAATCTGCGGGCTGGGAAAATAGTGGCAATGATGTCGGACACGATTTACGGATTTGTCGGGAGGGCTCCGGACACAGATATGCAAATACGACAAATTAAGGCCAGAAAGCCCACCAAGCCATTCCTCCAATTGATACCCAATGTGGATGCGCTTGAGAATCTAGGAATTATTCTGCCGGGTTCGAATATCCTAAATCTCTGGCCCGGTCCATTTACGATTATTCTCAAAACCAGCATCGGAGAAACCGCATCGTTCAGAGTTCCAAAGGATGAATACACTCAAATGCTGATTAGTGAATTGGGATTCAATCTATACTCCACAAGTGTCAATCGAAACGACGAAGCGCCGATAAACGACCCGATAGAAATTGAACGCAGATTTGGCAGCGTGATTTCCCTCGTGGAAGATTCGGGTACCCCTCCCACTCGCAGGCCCTCGACGGTGGTGGATGCTACGGTATGGCCTCATCGAATTGTTCGTCATGGCGCTGGAATTGTACCGAAGAAGTATCTGGAGTATTGATCTTCTAGGCGGGCAGTAAACCCTGCGCCTTACGATATGCGGGAATCGTTATCATCGGCGGCCGTTCATGCTCGGGAATATCCCACTCAATAGTTTCATACAAATCATCTTGGGCCTGGAACTGCCTCAAAACCGTTGGATACTCATCCTCACTGTGTATAATTCCATATCTGCGCAGACGCCTCAGAAAAGTTTGTATGATGCCGAAGGACATCTTGCCTAGGTCTCTTGTTTCCTGGTTCCTATGAACTCGTTGATCCAAATCGGTTTGCGCGAAGGCCTTCATTCCATGCTTCTGATAGACATCTATAAGGTGGCTGGTTTCTACCCCATACCCAACCGGAAAAGGAATGGCTTCAAGCACACCGCGTCTGACAGCGTATTCGCCGGAAAGGGGCTGGATAATGGCTGTTAGCTCCGGGAAAAAAATACTGAAGAGCGGACGCGTCAGAATCTCTGTCACCCTACCCCCACCCGAGGGCCGGATACTGTCCGAAAAGGCAAGGGGTCTGTCATAGAAGGCCTTTACATAGCTTACTTCCGGTTTAAGAAGCAAGGGTCCAATCAGTCCATAGGCGAATCTGGGATGGATGTTCTTTATATCCGCATCTATATAGACGATGATATCACCCTTTAGCTGGTATATGGCCTTCCAAAGGTTCTCTCCCTTTCCCATCTTCGATCCCTCTTCGGGGAGAATCTCCTTCGACAAGTAAATGTCCGCCCCAAAACTGGATGCAACTTCCAGGGTGCGATCATTAGATCCGGAGTCAACAACAGCTATTTCATCAAGAAGAGGATAGCGGTTCATCAACTCGGATTTGAATATCACAACCTCCTTGCCTATTGTTCTTTCTTCATCCAAAGTGGGAATGCAAAGGGAAACAGTTAATCCCGACTTCTCCTTCAGCTCAACCAAATTCTTCAGGTCGGCGAAATTCGAATGATGATAGGTGTTTTCCCTTATCCAGTCGTTAATCTTCACTGAAGTACCTCTCATCAATGGCCCTCAGCAAACCGACAAGCTGAGCCAAGCCCTTGCTTACCGGCTCTATAGACACCGATTCTTCAAGGTCTCCACTGTTTTCGCCGTCTGTCAAGCCAATAGTTATCGCCGGGATATTTTTGCTAATCAGTGCGGCAACCTCGGAGGTGCTGGGTGTGATGCGCGGCGATATGCCGAGGCGATTCAAAATTTCCCTTCCAATGGTATTCAAGGGATGCGTAAATTCGGTTCCGCCGGATTTTCTAAGTGCAATTTTCTTGAATTGTATAAGAGCGCCCGTCTTTGATGTCATCTCCTCGGCCAGGTAGTTCATTTTAGATGCCAGGCTGGATACAATATCATCGGATTCACTTCTAATCTCAAATCTAAGCCGAGCCTTTGTAGGCAATGTATTATACGAAGTTCCGGCCTCCATCTGGCCAAGAAGTATAGTTGACTTGGGTTTTCTCGGTAGTGGGATTTCGAGGATCCGATTAATCATATCGTTCATATCCACAATCGCCCCCACCGAATTGAATTTGGTCCAATCGTAAAATTCCGGAATCTTGTAGCTAATTTCTCCCCGAAGCATTCCAATTGACGAAAAACTCAAGCGCCCAATCTTGATTCCCTCCAAGCAGAGTGCGGAAATAAAGGGGCGCCTGTAATTGTCCAGTACAAACCTGATGCCTTCGAGATCTCCTTTCCCGAGACTGCGGGTACTGCCAAGCAAAACCAGATTCGAATCAAGCTCCAGTTCGACGCACTTCAAAATAAGAGGCAGAGTCCCCAAAACAGCTACCCCGAGGCTGTTATCACCAACTCCAGGGCCAATTGCCACATTGGGCTCGAGTGTTACCGCATGATCAACTGCACTGTCAAACACCGAGTCTAAATGGGCCGTAACCAGGATATCGCTGTTGCCTACTCGTCCCGGCAGAATTCCAATTGCGTTTCCCTTCTCATCAATGGAGGCGTTTAGCATCTCAAGCTCACTGAACCTGTCAACAAGAAATCTTGCTCGATTGATTTCCTTGAAGGTGGGTGCGGGTATTTCGTTCACCATCACCATTGTGGAGAACACCGCCTCCCGGATGCCCTCCAACCGGCGGACATACTCACCAAGGTCTTCAAGGATCGAACCGCTTTGAAAATCCATCTACTGCAGTATACAGTAATGCTACCCTAGGCTAAACAGCCGATAGAGCCTTCCTCAAATCCCCGATGATATCATCTATATCTTCAATTCCCACAGATAATCGAACCATATCCTGCTCGACGCCAGCAACACGGAGATCGGCCTCGCTCAACTGGGAATGAGTTGTTGAAGCAGAATGAATCGCCAGACTTTTGGCATCGCCAACGTTGGCAACATGGCTGAAGAGTTCAAGGGAGTCAATGAATTTCTTTCCCGCCTCCCGACCTCCCTCAAGGCCAAAAACAACCATCCCTCCAAATCCCCTCTTCAGGTACTTCGATGCAGTCTGGTAATTGCTATTATTCTTTTTCAAACCAGGATATCGAACCCAGGTAACTTCCGGCCGTGTCAGCAGGAATTCCGCCACTTGATGAGCATTGTCGGAGTGCTGTCTCATTCTCAGTGCCAAAGTCTCAAGGCCCTGGAGGAAAATCCATACATTGTCAGGGCTAAGGCATGCTCCAAGATTTCTAAGCTGTACCAGCCTCATCCTCAAAACAAAGGCAATTGCGGATAGATCGCCAAGATCCTGCGCGTAGCGTAAACCATGATAACCGCCATCAGGCTCATTGAAAGTGGCGAATTTTGGATCTGTCCAGTCGAAGGCGCCGGCATCTATCACCACGCCCCCAACACCGGTTCCATGTCCGCCAATCCACTTGGTTAGCGAGTGGATTACAACATCCGCCCCGTACTCAATGCAGTTTAGCAGATAGGGAGTGGTGAAGGTGGCATCGACAATCACGGGCACATGGACATCATCTGCAGCTCTCTTGATGCCCTCAAAATCAGGTATTCGCAGAGAGGGGTTCCCAATCGTTTCATAATAAAAGGCTCGAGTTTTCTCGTTGGACGCATCCTTCCAGGCTCCGATATCGTGGGGATTGACATATTTCACGGTTATGCCAAATTGTGGAAGTATGTCCTTGAACTGGGTGTAAGTGCCTCCATAGAGTTCCGAAGACGAGACTATTTCGTCCCCGGTTTTCGCGACATTGATAATGCTGTTGAATATAGCAGCAGTTCCCGAGGATAGAGCCAAAGCTCCTGTCCCACCCTCAATTTCAGCCAGTCTGGCCTCCAGCACATCCTGAGTCGGATTATTGAGTCTGGTGTAAATGTGGCCGAGCTCTTTGAGCGCGAAAAGATTCGCAGCATGCTCGGTATCTCTGAAATTGTAGGACACAGTTCGGCTGATTGGAACAGCCCGCACGGAGTTTTCTCTACCCCAACCCCCATGTATAGCCTTAGTTGTAAATTTCATCTGTTCTCATCCTCTTGAAATAACCATGTGCTGAGATATCTTTCGCCGGTATCACAGCCAATCGTAACAATAACCTTGCCTCTGTTTTCGCTTCTGGCCGCAATCCTCAGTGCCGCGGCTACATTCCCGCCAGCAGATATGCCCACGAAAATTCCCTCTTCCTTGGCTAACCGTCTCGCGACACTACCGGATTCCTCTTCATTGATAGTAACTATCTCATCCACTAGCCCCCTGTCCATCACGCCGGGAACAAAACCAGCTCCAATGCCCTGTATCTTATGAGGGCCGGGTTTGCCGCCGGATAGTACGGGAGAGGATTCAGGTTCCACGGCAAATGCCTTTAATTGCGGATTCTGCTTCTTTAAATACCTTGTCGCGCCCGTTATAGTTCCGCCCGTGCCAACACCGGCAACGAGTATATCTACTCTGCCCTCTAAGTCTCGCCAAATTTCCGGACCCGTTGTTTTCTCATGGAAATCAGGATTTGCCGGATTGTCAAACTGCCTCAAACCAATCGCCGAAGGAGAGCTGTCAATAAGTTCCTTTGCACGCCGTATTGCGCCGCTCATTCCCTCCTGGGCGGGTGTGAGGTGCAAAATGGCTCCCAGAGTCGTTAGTATTCGACGCCGTTCCATGCTCATTGATTCGGGCATCGTGAGGGCAAGTCTGTATCCTCTCTGCGCGCAGATGAAGGCCAGGGCTATCCCCGTATTTCCGCTGGTTGGTTCAACAATTAGGGTGTTAGTGCCGATTAAGCCCTTCTCCTCCGCATCTTGAATCATTCCTAGACCTATGCGGTCCTTGACGCTGCCCATTGGATTAAAAGACTCGAGTTTGAGATAGATCTCGGCACCACCGGGCATAAGCACCCTGTTTAACCTTACAATGGGCGTTCCCCCTATTAATTCGCTGATATTCTTAGCAAGCATACAACCTCCGAAAAATAATAGGCCCGAGTGTATCTATCAACGCAATTCTTATGCAATAGCCACAGATTTGCCGAAAGTAGAACCGTACTTTCTCATAGCGCGGCATTAAAATAGCGAAGTGACATCCATTGAAATTCCTTACAGCGCGACATACCCAGTCTAAGAGATCTTCAATCTCCAACTTCGCAGCAGCGTAGAAATTTCACGGCTGTTCTGGATGGCTTTTATCAACAGGCAAGTAAGCTGGCTCCTTAGAGATGGCAGCACTGGAGGAGAAGAACCAGCCTCAATCCCCAGGCCTCCGGGCACTTGTCCAAGTGCCAATTCTTCGGCATAGTCACACTATGAAAGAGATATCCGAATACGATTTCAGCATCGCAGCCCTCGGGGCGTGCAAGATTCCCTCTCCAAAGGTACCCTCAGACGAATCGGGCGATACCATTGCCAATTTTGCCAAGGACAACCAATATATCCTTCGCGCGAGTACCACGGACGCGGCAACGGTAGGACGTGAGTACAATCCCGCCTGGATGCTTGAAGAAGCCGGCCCGCGGGAGAAGATATACTTCGTACCCAGCCATTGTCACGCTGCCATAGTAACATGCGGCGGCCTCTGCCCCGGACTCAACGACGTAATCCGCGCGATAACCAGGACCCTCTGGTATTTCTATGGCGTTGAAAGAATTAGTGGGATAAGGTATGGTTTTCGCGGCTTCCGTTCTGAATTCGTACTACCTCCCCGTCAGCTTGACCCGGACGTGGTAGATGATATACATAACCTGGGCGGCTCATTCCTTGGATCGTCACGGGGCCACGGCGAGGTAGAACCAATCGTCGATTCACTCGAAAGAATGAATATCAACGTACTATTCACCATCGGCGGCGATGGCACCCAGAGAGCCTGCCTTGAGATAACAGAGGAAATCGAAAGGAGGGACCTGAAAATCTCCTGTGTGGGAATCCCGAAAACAATAGATAACGACATCATGTTTGTCCAAAGGTCCTTCGGATTTGACACCGCTGTTGCCAAGGCGGTAGAAGCCGTGGGCGCCGCTCACATGGAAGCCAAAAGCGCCCCTGACGGCATCGGCCTTGTGCAGGTGATGGGCCGAGATTCAGGATTCATTGCGGCCCATACCACACTGTCAACCAGTGATGTGAATTTTTGCCTGATTCCTGAGGTTCCGTTTGCCACCGAAGGTGAAAATGGTCTGCTGAAAAATCTCGAAAAAAGACTCGATAGACGCGGCCATGCGGTAATACTCGTTGCGGAAGGCTCGGGTCAAAATCTATTGAATTCGAAGGAGAAAACCTACGGCAAGATAGGTCCGTTCCTGAAGGAGGTAATCACAGAGTACTTGCTGAGCAAGGGGCGGGAAGCTAACATCCGATATATCGATCCAAGCTATATTATCCGGGCAACCCCGGCCGGACCTGCCGATTCCCACTACTGCGCGCGCCTCGGTGCCAATGCGGTACATGCCGCTATGACGGGCAGAACCGCCTGCATCATAGGCCAGTGGAGCAATTTCCTGGTTCACGTGCCAATCCGAATGGCCACATATCAACGAAAAAAGGTAGACAGTAAGGGTCCCCTATGGCGTGATGTTCTTGAATCGACACGTCAGCCAATGTTCATGGTAGACTAATCCCAATGCTTGGTTATTCCCAGAATTTCGGAGTAGGCGCCCAGCGCTGCATCGTTCGAATCCCCGCCTAGCAAGTCCGTTGTCAGGATTTTCCCAAGCTGGACGCCTTCTTGATCGAAGGAATTGAGATTCCAGCAAAAGCCCTGGAACATCACCTTGTTCTCATAATATGCAAGCAGGCCGCCGAGAACACGCGCATCAAGTCTTTGAGCCGCCAGGAGAGTACTCGGCCTGCATCCCTCAAAGGTTTTATTGGAATCCTTGTTCCTCCTTCCTCTGGCGAAGGCTACAATCTGTGCCGCAAGATTAGCGTTTAGCTGTCTTTGGTTGACTAAACCCTTGGCACCCATATTTTGCCCGCTCTGCTCTTTCAGAAAGCCAATAAACTGCAGCGGCACAACATCGGTTCCCTGGTGAAGCAGCTGATAAAAAGAATGCTGTCCGTTGGTGCCCGGCTCACCAAAAATCACGGGCCCCGTAGGATAGGAAATTCTATCCCCGAATCGGTTTACAGATTTGCCATTGGATTCCATATCCAGCTGCTGCAGATGGGCCGGAAATCTACGCAAAGCCTGGCTGTATGGCAGCACCGCTGAGGTTTGAAAACCAAGGACATTTCTATAGTAAATTCCAATCAAGGCGTCAAGCAGAGCAGCGTTGTCCCGAACATCCTCCGCAAGACAGCACTTATCCATCTCATGAGCGCCAGCGAGCAGCTCATCAAAGACATCCGGACCAAAGGCAAGTGAGAGAATCGCGCCACCTACCACGCTGGTTGAGGAGTATCGACCTCCAATATTGTTGTCGATGTAGAACGAAGCCAGCACCGAATTCGAATTCGCCAGTGAACTGGTCTTGCTGGTTATTGCAATAAAATGTCTCTTTGGATTAAGGCCCTTAATTCGTGCAAACCTCATCCAATCGATAATCAAATCTCTGTTAGCAAGGGTTTCGGGAGTTGCTCCGCTCTTGGATACCAATACAAACAGGGTGCTTTCAGGATTTATCCGAGAACATATCGATATGGCATCATCAGGGTCCACGTTGGAGATGAAATGAACCCTCACTTTCGGTTTGTAAGCCCCCTCCAGGGCCAGATATAGGGCCCTGGGGCCAAGATCGGAGCCACCGATGCCAATCTGAACAACGGTGTCAAACCGCTTCCCCGTCGAACCCACTATTTGCCCCAAATGAATTCCCTCCGAGAACTCCCTCACCCTGGTATTCTGCTCTACATAGAATTCCCTTAGGTTAATACCACCTTCAACAACATCCTCCCCAAGCTGCCCCCGAGTAAGATGATGGAGAACGCGTCGTTTCTCCCCGGTATTAATAATTCCGCCATTGAGCAGGGCCCTGTACTTTCCGAGCAACTCCTGCTCATCGGCCAGTTCCCCAAGGGTATCAATGTGTGAAGAGCTTAGCAAAGAGGCGCCGTAGTAAAACGAAACACCGGCCCCGGAATCGATTTTCCAGCTAAGCGCCCTATCACCGGATAGATCTCTGGTTAAATCTGTCCGTTCATTAATACTCATTAACTGTGAGAAGCTGTTAGTTTCATCCAGATTTTGCCAACTGAGTCCCATTTGCTTACTATTATCCACATCCAGATTTGCAGCTCAACCTTAATTGGCACCCTGCTCGGATCCGTCTGCCTGACGGTTTCATCTACCCACCACCAGTGTGACCTTCTAGCCAAATTCTATAGTCTTGGCCTAATCGGAGCAAGTCCACTATGATAACCTTTGGATTGCAATTACATGAAACAGAGATATCGTGCCAGGACTGATGAGCATCGCAGACAGGAGTGGCAGAATCCCGAGGTAATCGGGGTGAACAAATTGCCCGGAAGATTTCAGTGCCTCCCCACAAGCCCAAGCGCCCTGGACAAGACGAAGAGTCCTTGGGTACTGCCTCTAAATGGAGAGTGGGACTTCAAATTCCTACCCAATCCATCGCTTGAACCCGAGGATATTGACTGGCAGAGTATAAGGGTTCCGTCGAATTGGGAACTCCATGGTTATGGAATCCCTCAATATTTGAATATAGATTATCCATTAAACCACGATATTAAAAATCCGCCGGGGATAGATCCGGAAGATAATCCTACCGGATATTACCGGAAGTCATTCCAAGTTCCCGCGGAATGGAAGGAACGGCTCCCCCACGCGACGCTGCGTTTCGAAGGCATACGTTCGGCCGCCTGGATTTGGGTGAATGGTGAAGAGATTGGTTATACGCAAAACACCTACTCTCCGGCAGAATTCATTATTGGTCACCATCTGAGGATGGGTAACAATCAAATCACTGCCAAGGTGATAAAACACTGCGCCGGTACCTACCTTGAAGGCCAGGATATGTGGCGCTTGGGCGGTATTATCAGACCTGTCAGCCTGATTGCGCCGCCCGATGGGGGAATCTTTGATGTCTTTGCGCGCTGCAGTTTCGACAGTGACTTTATCAATGCCGATTTGACAGTAACAATCACCGTCGACAAGCCTCCGCTGCCCAAACCCGAAAAGCGATTTATCCACTGGTATCTCTACGAATCCAATGGCACAGGCATAGCGGCATTCTGCCCCCCCACTCCGGTAAAATACCAAACTGGTGAAAGAGCAGTTCTGGAAACCTCAAGCAGAGTGGAGAGCCCCCGAAAGTGGAGTGCGGACGAACCGAATCTCTACAATCTCACATGCGAGCTTAGCGATGGGGAGGGCAGCGTCCTGGATGTTCGTTCAGTGGCATGGGGATTTCGTCAAATAAACATCGATTCTGGCGCGAAATTCGGCCTGCTGAAAGTAAACGGTCAGCCAGTGAAACTCTGCGGTGTGAACAGGCATGATTTCCACCCTCAATTTGGTCAGGCCGTTCCGCGTGATATCGTTGAATCAGATTTGATTCTTATGAAGAGGAACAATATCAATGCCATTCGATGCAGCCATTATCCTAACCAAACGGTGCTCTATGAAATAGCCGATCGCCTTGGGCTCTACGTAATCGACGAAGCCAATATGGAGAGTCACGGGCTGCGGCGCATACTGCCCGCTTCCAAGTCAATTTGGCGCAGAAACTGTGTTGACAGAATGGAGAGAATGGTTCTCTGTCATCGGAATCATCCCTGCGTGATTATGTGGTCCCTGGGGAACGAGGCCGGACGGGGAAAAAATATTGAAGAGATGAGGAAATCCGCCTTGGCCCTGGATTCCACCCGCCCCATACATTATGAGGGCGATCATAAACTGAAATACTCAGATGTTTTTAGCCTGATGTATCCCCATGTGAAGGAGGTAAGCAGGATAGGTAGGGGCAAAGCGCTTTGGGCGAGGATTGTGGGAAAGGACCGCTTGCATCTGCTCCGACCGCGTAGGTATCGCCGCAGGCCGTTTATTCTCTGCGAGTTTGCCCATGCGATGGGGAATAGTATGGGAGGTTTCTCGGATTATATGAGGGAAATAAATCGCTTCCCCAACATTGCGGGCGCCTTTATCTGGGATTTCGCCGATCAGGCACTCTATCGTTTCCCGAATGAAGGGGAAAAATATCTGGCCTATGGGGGAGACTTCGACGACTTCCCCAATGATGGGATATTTTGTGCCGATGGTATTTTTAGTGCCGATCGAAAAGCCAAACCGATGCTTGAAGAGGTGAAGACCCTATATACCCCGGTTTCGATTCGCCTGGCAGATATTGAACGGGGCATGATTGTGCTGTGCAACAGGCATTCTCATAAGGATCTCAGTGATTATCAAATAGACTGGGTATTAGAACGCGACGGCATCGCTCAGGGCGAGGGCACCCTGCGCAAACCCGATTTAGGTCCGGGTGAGGAACGAAGGGTAAGCCTGTTTAGGAGCATTGCCGACTATCCGGGCGAGGGCGAAGTCTATTTGAATTTCTTCGTTCGTCTGCTCAAAGAGAAGTACTGGGCACCGGTGGGACACTTGGTGGCCAGACTGCAGTTTTCAGTGCCGAAGTATCAAAGAGATGAAGCGGTTTCGGATTTAATCCTTGAACATCTGAAACTTGAAAAACCCGATGAAGCTGCCAAAGCCAGTGTGAAAACCCAAGGAGAAGCATCAGGCCATTGGCACCATGAGCGACGGGGTGGGAGATTTCTAATCGCGGGCAGCAAGCTCGGTGCAATAATTAATGTGAAAAATGGCTCCCTTGAAACTCTCGATTTTGGTAAGGGCAACATCCTTGCCGAACCATTACAGCCTGATTTCTCTCGTGCGCCTACCGACAATGAGCACTTTGAAGCCCTGACTTCAAACAGGCCGCACAGACGAAAAGGAGTTGAGAAGATTTGGGAATCGGCTGGACAAAGGCGTAAACTGAGGAGTTGGAAATCTAAGCTGCTTGCCGATGGTCTGGAGGTTACGCTGTTTTTTCGCATCAGGGGCTTCTTGGGCAGATTCACCTGGAAACTACTTTTTGGAAACGATGGCCGTGTTCATATAAGTATGAGGGGACTCTCAGGACGGGAGATGCTGCGCTTTGGCAGTAGAATGGTTATCCCCGCACGCTATAGCCGGGTGAACTGGTATGGGCTCGGTCCACAGGAATGCTACGTGGACAGAAAGGCTGGCGTGGTTGTGGGACTGCACGAGGCGGAGGTTGAAAAACTAGGCTATGATTATTTGAAACCCCAGGAGAACGGAAACCGCACAGAGGTTCGAAGGGTGGCATTTTCCGATGGCGGTTCGGCCATAGTATTCACTGCTTCCGAGAATGGTAAAATTGATTTCTCCGCGGGCTTCGCATCACGGGAGGCAATCGCCTCCGCTGCCCATCCCCATGAGATAGTTAGGGACTCGGATATACATGTGAACATCGACTGGGGACAGCGGGGTGTTGGCGGCTGCCGCCCCTGCACATTGAACCTGAAGGCCAAGCATAAGATGAAGCCGTTTCGTTTCCGCACCCTTTCTTATACAGTTGGCAGGGAGACTCCTGAGATCGTATAAATCCCAAAGCAAGAAGATGTTTAATCCCGGGAGTTGATGGATTGGATTTGGGGTAAACCTGTCCATTTTTTTCAAAACATGAGGCCAGGCACCTGGGGCATCAAGCGGAACGTGTCGACGAAGGTCCATGAGGAGTGGATATACCCTCTATTATATAGTCCGTGATCAGGAAAGTCTCGGATTCTTTATGACGCTCAAGCATCAGGGTCTCTCTGGTTTTTCCGTTCACTCCCTCAACTGTGCAGACATAAGTTACTATTTCCTTTTTTCCGTTCTGACCAAACAAAATACGCCAACTTGACCCGACTTTGCTGCGAGAAACATACTCACCATAAATCACTCCCCGACGATTTAATGCAACCCTGGCCTGCGACATCACTTCCAAGGCGGCAAACATATCCTCGGGAAAATCCATACTACCATCCTGCTGATACTCATAAAAATCATTCACTACTTTCATGGCCTGATTCGGCGGTATGCCGCAGGATATCAGCACCAAAGAGCCTCCGATCAGAAAATTTCGACTTATAAAACGCATACTGCAGCAGGATATCCCGATTAGCTCCAAATGACTATATCATGGGTGCTAATGCGCATTGGCGCGTTTTGACTTATTTAGCCCCTTGAAACCTTGTTTTTTTCTATTTCATCATTTTCGTTCTTTCCGAGGGAAATTTACTTACCTCATCTGGAGAAACATTGGCACTTGACGGATATAGGGAGCCATATAGTATGATGCCGAAAAACAATTTCAGCGAGGAAGCACATGGCGGTACCAAAATTCCGAACTTCAAGGGCTAAGAGCCGCCGGAGACGTTCGATAAACATGAGAATTTCGGTACCGAGTCTTATTACGTGCTTCAATTGTGGAAAAAAGGTTGTGCGTCATCGTGTTTGTCCAGAATGTGGTTTTTACAGGGGCAATCAGATTGTCGAGCCCAAAGTTGTAAGCTGATTTAAGGAGTGATTTATGGACACCGAACTGTTCGAAAAGCTTAGGGATCTTATCGCCGATAGGCTTGAGGTTGATAAGGACAAGATTGCCTTGGACTCCCGATTCCGTGAGGACCTTGGAGCCGATAGTCTGGACACTTATGAATTGCTTTACGCGATAGATTCGGAACTAGGCGTTTCCGTGCCCGATGAAAAGGCGACTGAGTTCGAAAAAGTTCAAGACGCCTGGGCGTATATAGAGGAGAAGCTAAAAGAAAAAAAATAGTGCAGATTCCTTTACGAACCCCTGAAATCTCACGCAAGCGGCGCGAGGCATTGCTTTCTTTTCAGAAAAAAGCTGGGCTGAAGTTCAAAAAACTTGAGAATTTGGATCTTGCTCTTTGTCATCGATCTTTTGTTCACGAGACTTCCGGGGATATCAGCAACAATGAGACTCTCGAGTTTTTGGGAGATTCCGTGATCGGTATGATTGTAGCTGATTATCTCATACGCCTGCTCCCGGATCGTACTGAGGGGGATCTGGCTAGAATAAAGGCGCATGTAGTTAGCGAAAGCACACTCGCCGGCATTGCCTTGAAGCTGAGTGTTGATTCGGTTGTGCATCTTGGCAAAGGTGAGGAGGCCACGGGGGGCCGGATGAAAAAGGCTCTGCTTTGTGACTGCCTGGAGGCACTGGTTGGCGCCCTGTATTTGGACTCAGGCTATAGCAGAGCGGCGAAATTTGTTCTGAAGAACATCAGCACTCCGATTAACTTGGTGCTAACGGACAGGCATCGTAAAGATTACAAATCTCTGCTTCAGGAATTGGTTCAAAGGCATTTTCACTGCTACCCTGTGTATGCATTGGATCGCAAGTCTGGACCCGATCATCGAAAAACTTTCTGGATGACCGTGCAGTTCAATGGCGAGAGCTATGGTCCCGGTAAGGGTGTGAACAAAAAATCTGCGGAGCAGGAAGCCGCCAGACTGGCTTATGAGGAGATAGCAGTTCGGGACACATCATATAATTCCGAACCTTGATATCAATGTTGGATTAAGGATGCTTACTCAGCCAACTTCGGCTGAGCCATAGTAATTGATCGGAGCTGTTTTTCTTTGGGTTTTCCAAAACAGATTCCAAGAGGAATTTCAGTAGTTCCCCCAGTTTTGGCCCACTTCTAACACGGCAATTGTCCATTATTTGATTGCCGTCTATTGCTAAATCTCCAATAGCTAATGGAACCTTCAATTCGATTACCGAATTCACGCGCTCATTTAAATCTTGGAGCTGCCTTGCGCTCTCGGATATGGGGATTCGATTTCCGGGACCCTCCTTAGGGTATTTGTGAGGGAATCCGGAAAAGGACAGATTGGCACGAATTGTCACATTTTTTAACTCTATGAGATCATGTATTTGCCCGACACCGATACGGGAGACAAAACGTCTTACTTTGGCATCACTCCAGTTGTTGGAGTACTGAAAGCATAGATTACTCAGCATGCTGATTATCCTACTGTTCTCGGCGTTGGGGGCCCTGTAGCGTTTTAGGATGAGGCGAGCCATGCCGGCGCTTCGAAGAAATGATGAATCTTCGCTTTTTGTCGGATGAGCGGAGTGCCCCAGTCTGTGGAACAACGCTGCTGCACGCAGGGAGAAGTTTGCCGGATTTGCCAAATCGCATGCCCTTAAACTAATAAGGAAATCAGTCTCCTCATGTTCCCTCAGGGAGGAAGCCGATTGGATGTTAAATTCAGGGAAGAGCATCTCAATTAGGCCGGTTTTCTTGAACATCAGGAAGGACACAGACGGTTTTTCGGTTTGAAGAATCTTCTTGATCTCTTCCCAAATTCGTTCAGCAGAAAGGCCCTCAATGTTCGAACGCGCCCTGCCTATGGCATTCAATGTCGCCTGATGGATGTGGAATCCTAATTGTGATGCGAATCTGCATGCTCGTATGGATCTAAGCCCATCCTCTTGAAAACGCTCCTCCGGATTGCCTATCGCTCTTAGCAATCGCTTGTCCAGATCGTCTCTACCCCTGTGAGGATCGAAGAATTTGCTGTTGATCAGATCCCAGGCCATGGCGTTTACGGTAAAATCTCGTCTGGCAAGATCGCTGTCGATATTCCCGGAAAATGACACTTTGTCGGGATGTCTGCCATCAGAATAGGATTCCTCCCGGCGGAAACTGGTGGTTTGGAATTGATACCTCCCCAGGAGGATAGATACGGTGCCGTGCCTTATTCCCGTGGGTATTGTTCTACGAAAGAGCTTGATTACTTCCTTGGGAGCCGCATCAGTCGCCAGATCGTAGTCATACGACTTGCGGCCTAGCAGTCCGTCTCTTATGGCCCCGCCAACAAGCCAGCACTGAAAGGATGCGTCCGAAAAAACTTTTGCGACTTTTTTCAAGGTGCCGGGTATATGTATCGGAGCTGACGCCATTGCTTTGAAAACTAGTGCAGGGCGCTTGGAGGGGTCAAGAGACAGCAATTCAAAACGGGAGTATTTACAGCGGCATCTTCCAAAGGATCAGTGCTAATCGGTCTTAGAAAACTGAAGAGAGAGAAAACTACCCGTCTTTTTTATGTGCCAATTTATGTGCCAAATCCACGATAACGATAAACCCGGCCTTGGGCCGGGCTTAAGTATCACGAATCGGGGTGTATCATCCGAAATTCTACTGCAGCAGTTGAAGAACCAATTGGCCCTGCTGATTAGCCTGAGCAAGCATAGCGTTGGATGCCTGATGCAGTATTTGATGCTTGGTTAATTCTACAGTTTCCTTTGCCATATTCAGATCCCTGATTCGGGATTCCGAGGCCTGCAGATTAACAGCCCCCACGTCCAAGCCCTTGATGGCATGTTCAAGGCGATTCTGATATGCACCTAAATCAGCTCGCTGCTTATTGACTAGCGCTAGGGCCGCATCAACAATGCCGATGTTTCTGTTAGCCTGTTCGGGGGTGGATAGGGAGACTATCTGCCCCGTGCCAATCTGTCTTACACCGAGAGCCTCTGCGGTCATCGTTCCTACGAAGACACGTTCCCTCTGGTCCATATTGGCCCCGATATGAAGCCACATGGAGGCAGTAATCACGTTGAGCCCGTCAAATCGGGCAAAACGTCCGGTAAGCATGTTCATTCCGTTAAACTGAGCATGTGACGCAACACGATCTATTTCATCGACAAGCTGAGAAACCTCAACCTGAATTTGCATCCTGTCTTCCGCGGAGTAAATTCCATTCGATGACTGGATGGATAACTCACGAATTCTCTGGAGCACATCAGAGGACTCCTGGAGATACCCCTCTGTGGTCTGGATGAACGAGATGCCATCTGCCGCATTCCTACTTGCCTGCTGAAGCCCGCGTATTTGAGCCCTCATCTTCTCAGACACGGCGAGTCCGGACGCGTCATTCCCTGCTCGGGTGATGCGCAATCCGGAGGAAAGCTTTTCCATGCTTTTCAGGGTGTTTGAATCGTTGATCTTACTCCGATTCGTCGCGAAAATCGCGCTCATGTTATGATTAATGATCATTTTCATCCTCCTTGATGTTGACCAGCTATAAATTTGGTGGACATCCTTATCCACATATCACCTTTATCGGTGAAATCCGAAACGGTTTGAATTTCTAGTGGAAATTAAATTACTTTGGTTCATTTTTAATTCTTAACCCAGGCTGCTCTAACGAAGCTGCGCTGAAAAGGAGTAACGGATGCGACGAGGAGTGCTCTTCATTGGGGGTGTTGGACCCTCATCTGCACAGATTGGGTGCATAACAAAACCGGGCGACTTAGTTTGTGCGGCGGATTCGGGTCTGGACATGGCATTGCCGGCAGGCATTGAACCTCAGGGAATCGTTGGGGATATGGATTCAATATCCGACTTGAGGTTACTTGATAGATTTCCTATCGTTGAGATTGCAAAGAGAGACAAAGACAGGTCTGACACCGAACTTGGGATTTCATGGCTAATAGAACGCGGCTGTGATTCCATTGCATTAATTGGGGGCGGCGAAGGGAGGTTAGATCATACCCTTGCACTGGTAAGGCTGTTTTCCAGAGAGAGGCGCCTGAGCAACTGGTTTACTGCCAAGGACATGGTTGAAAGTATTGATGGAAACACGGAATTGGAGGGAGACGCTGGTTCCACGATATCATTTTTCCCGATTGAGAATGGACCCTGGTTAATTCGTTCAGTGGGATTAACCTGGGAGTTGGATACTGTGGATTGGGACTTAGGTGCTCCAAGCTTAAGTAATCGCTTTGAAACCGGCTCGGTTAGATTGAAGGTGGAAAGAGGACGTTTTATTTTGATGCGGCCTATTGAACAGCTATTCTATTGCCGCTGGTAATATCGACTCAATGGGAACCCTCTCAAGTGAGAGAAAGTCTATCAAGAGGGGATATTCATCAAGAATTTCCCCATAACCTTTTAGCAAACTCAGCCGAACTTCCTGGGTGCTTTCCAATCTGGCGGCGATGTTTTCAACTTCGCTAACCACTGCTTGACGCTCCCGCATTGTTTCGAGTGTCAGGCGACGGGCTTCAGCGTAAAGAGTCATATCGGGATACTTCCACCTGATAAGACTTGCCTCAACTATGTCTATCCTTTCGTCAATTACACTGTTCTTCATGGATTCGGAAAACCAATTTTGCCCTATCACCGTCTCTTCGTTTGGGTTGTTAATCATAACCTGGTTGATTATATCCGGGACAGCCGAATTTAGTTTGATTTCATAATCACTGTAAAACGAATCCAAATCATCAAAACCACTCTTCACAAGAGGCAACAGACTATCCGGATTAATGCGATAGTTAATCTTTGCCTCGATTTCCCAGCTAAAATCAAGGCTATCGTCAACGATTTCATTATAGATTCTGCCGGAGGGTAATACGCCTTTCTGTGTTATATCCACGCTCTGGGGTGTGAGCTTGAATTTGTGGAGGGTGAGGTAGGTTGGGAGCAGGGCCTCCCATCGCCACTTAAAATCTTCGTTTCTAACAAGTTCCGTCTCGTAACCATGGGATTTCCTATATACCACCGCATATTCACCCTCGTCGAGGCGAAATTGCATCCAACCGAAGAAGAATGCGGCGGCAGCGGCTATAAGCACTAAAAGAGTCGCTATAACTCCCCCCGCGGGATTTCTTGATTCGGTTCTGCTTATCTGTCTTTTTCTGCCGGCCATTACTGCTCCTCCCTATTTCCAAGTATTCTGAGCTCCGAGAGTCTTGTTATTATCATATCGGGCTCGATTTTTGCTCTCGGGCTACTTTCACGAAGCCTTAGCGAGCGTCTATCTCCCGCAAATAGCACGGTTTTACAGCCAACTCCGGAGGCAGTCGCTATGTCATTTAGCATATCGTTCCCCACATACAATACCTCGCTCGCCCTTATTTGGTCTCTCCCAAGTTGAGCTAAAGGAGGTTTGAATATGCTGATGGAGGGCTTGGCCTCAGACAGCTTATATGACCACGAGCACAGATTGTCTTCGAATCCGATTTGTGAGATTGTTTTGCCGCATATCGCCTGGAGTATAAGGGGGGTATAGAACTGGGCGTTGGAGACTATCCCGGCTCTTAACCCGATATCGCGAAGTTCACGGATAATTTCAGGGAACCCCGGCATGGGCCACACCGGACTGGTGGCAAGTTCGTATCGCAGCGCCAGTAGGTCAACAGAAGAAGTAGAGGGAGGCTTCAGGAGTAACTTATCTTCCCAAAGGCCCTTCAAGGTTTTTTTCCAGATATCGCGAATGTCTACCTCGGGATGCTCTATGCCCTCGGTGTGAAGCTGCCTATGGCGCTCGGTGATTTCCTGTCTCAGTCTGTCGTCTACCAAGTTGGCGCTTAGTCGCCCTGAGACCTTGTAGCCGCAGTCTTCAAAAATCTCCCTGATTTCAACGATCCCCTTATGTTCGGTGTGAGAGGTGCTGCTGCCGTCGGGATTCAATCTGGCATGGCCAATATCCCCGCCGCCGGATATCAACAAGGTTCCATATATGTCGAACAATACCGCACGTATTGATTTCGGAGCCTTCAACCTCGGCTTGAGATGGGTAGGTATCGGGGTGAGTTCAGTAAGCTTCGATTTTATTTCGAATTCCTGCATTTCCACCATTGTTTGATATGATAGTATAGACTGCAATGTCAAACTACTTGTACTGGATTTTTGAGTCGAGAACATTGCTTTGAAGGCTAAGACTGCTTGGCGCCTGCGGCGATTCTGGCTCCCGAGCATCTTTGGAAGGCTTACAGCTCTCCTGTTTGTTTTCTCCCTGCTGATCCTCTATTTCTATATCGTCGGGAATCACCAGAAATTTTCCGATGATACCCTGTTATCCTTTATCGAACTTGAATCCTGGACACTGGCTATTTGTGCTATTTCAGGTTTGATTGCGACCGTCAGCTACGCAGTAACACTTCCGTTTCGGACCGATGCGCGAATAAATCGAATTGTTATTTCGGGTTTGGTGACTATTACCAGTGTATCCCTGTACTTTGGCGTGGCACTGCTTCGGGCCTTCTTGGAGTCATACGGTTAGAACAAAAAAATCCTGACTCTGCCAACCTTCCGGCAGCCGTGCCTTATTTCGGAGGTACATCCTGGATTGATTTTGAGGAGTATCGCCGCAAAAACCGGGAACTCTCCCTGCAAAGCCTAGGTGGAAGCAGTTTCGATGACTATCATTACAGGTAACCGAGACTTACATATGTCTCGGCGTTCAGTATGGCCGCCCCCGCAGCACCACGTATCGTGTTGTGGCCCAATACAACCATCTTGATATGGCCGATGGGACATTCACGTATTCTTCCCACACAGGCGGCCATGCCGTTTTCCAACTGGATATCGCGGGCGGGCTGAGGTCTGTTTTCCTCTTCAAACACTATGATTGGATTTCCGGGGGCCGTTGGCAGCTTTTTTTCCTGCGGAAATGCTCTCCACGCACTCAAGATATCTCTTACCTGCTGTGGGTTTGGTTTCTTTTCGAATTTCACGCTCAGGTTGATTGTGTGACCGTCTACCAGAGGAACCCTGTTGCACTGGGCGCTGACTACAAAATCTGCCGGTCTTATGATGTCTCCATCTAGTCGACCAAGTATCTTCTGTGATTCGGTTTCCACCTTGGATTCTTCTCCCTCAATAAAGGGTACTATGTTGCCCAGGATATCATAGGATGGAACTCCGGGGTAACCGGCTCCGCTGATCGCCTGCATGGAAGAGAGCTGTACCCATTTAACCTTGAATGCCTGGTGAAGTGGAGCGAGAACCATGGCAAGGGGCATAACTACGCAGTTGGAGTTGGTGATTATCGCTCCCTTGAATCCTTGTTTTTTCGTAATCTCAAAATGGTCCGAATTAACTTCGGGTATTATGATTGGAACATTCGGGTCCATTCGATGATTCTTTGAATTGGATATCACTATATGTCCCTCTGCGGCATAGCTCTCTTCAATGGGCCCGGCAACTGACGAGTCCATTCCGGAGAAAAGAATTCGGCTAGAGAGCTCTGTATTGGCTTTGAGAAGAGATTTATCACGCAGAACGTCCGGAATTGGTTTGTCTTGCTTCCAGACGCAGGCATCCCTGTAAGTCTTGTTGGCCGAACGGGGTGAGGCCACAAGCTCAGTTATCTCAAACCAGGGATGATTCTGAAGCAGCAGGACGAATTTCTGACCAACGGTTCCCGTGGCTCCAAGGATGGCGACTGGAATTTTCGATTCCATACTAGTTGGCTCCTTATGAATGAGAGGAGATATCAAGAATCGCGCAAAAAATATCCCTTAGATGTCCATTAGTCAAGAACAACTCCGGATTACTCGAATTTGGGGCTGTTCTTGGGTTGGCAGACTTAAGAATACACTTTGAGTTTTGAACCCGGTTGAATTTTTGCGGATGGGCCTTTGGCCCACTGCGCATTCAAGCCTGTCTCATATCGGTTTCCAGGATGAACCGCCCAAGAAGAGACGGCCCTGTTTCGTCTGGAAATAGATTTTCCTTTTCACTATACCGGAGCGGCCTAATACGGGTATTATCGATATCATGGATTTATCAACTCGTTTCATGGGGCTTCGAATGCCCAATCCGCTGATTGTATCATCATCGGGTTTGAGCGCGAATTTGGAGGGGGTAGAAAAGGCGGTGGAGGCCGGCGCCGGCGCCGTTGTGCTCAAGTCGCTGTTTGAAGAAGATATTGCAGCCGCAATCGAACAGACAAAAAGCGAAATAGGTGCATTCCATCCCGAAGAAGAATCCTATCTGCAGCAAATGGGTATGATCCTTGAGCCGGATGACTATCTTGGTTTTGTTGAGAGCAGCGCCCGATCGGTGGATGTACCGGTAATTGCCAGTCTAAACTGTTACTCTGAAAACTGGTGGGTAGACTACGCTCGGCGCATAGAGAAAGTAGGTGCAGACGCAATCGAGTTAAATATTGCACCGCTGGTCATAGATTCAAAAAAAGAAGCCTCCCAGTTGGAGGACGGTTTAGTAGCTCTGGTAGAACTTGCGCGTAAGGTAGTGAGGATACCCATAGCCGTGAAAATAGGTCAATATTTCTCGACATTGCCGAATCTTGTCGTGAGGCTGCATCAGGCTGGTGCTGACGGTTTAACTCTTTTCAATCGCTACTATAGGTTTGATATCGACACTGAAAAGGTTGAATTCAAAACCGGTAGTCCCCTCTCTGTTCGAGAGGAATTTACCCCTGTTCTTAGGTGGATTGGAATTGTTTCCAACCTTACCAACCTTGATATTGCTGCCTCAACCGGCATATATACGGCTTCTGACGCGATAAAGGCATTACTCGTCGGCAGCGATGCGGTGCAGCTCTGCAGTGTCTTATATCGGGAGGGATTTGGTGTAATAGCCGCAATCAAGGAAAACCTGGAAACCTGGATGAGAAGGCATAATTACTCTGCAATTTCAAACTTTCACAGCCTACTCAGCTTCAAGCAACGTGGCGCTTACTACCAACGCCTCCAATACGTTAAGTCACTGAAGCAATAATCTGCTGAGGTTTGGCCAATATTCTCAGCGGATCCTATCTGACATTTGCACCACATATTGATTCAATCTGACAATTCTTGAGTTGCCAGAAAGTCATCATAACTTAGAATTTCGATGCCGAGTTCGCGGGCCTTCTTCAATTTGGTGGACCTGCCATTTATATCATCAGAGATAACTCTTGTCGTTTTTTTTGTTACCATGTCCGCCACAATCCATCCAAGCCTGCCAAGGGCCTCTATTAATCTCTGCCTGGGCATTGGTGCCTTGCCGGTCAGGCAGATTGTTCCCAGGCGCTCATCAACCATCTTATCGTCCTGAATTTCCAGCACATTCAGAAGCTCCCGCAGAAACTCAAGATTGCCCGGCCTGTCCTTCCATTCGACAATCTTCCGACCCGCGACGTGGGAAGAATCAGAGAAATCAAAAAAATCATCCAGAGTTGATATGCCCATCTGCTTGAGAGTCTTCTTCTGTATCGAAGGAATTCCAAGACGGGCAATCAACTCAATAGAACTCAGCTTTTTTGACGATTCCATCTGACTTAGGAAGTTCTCAATTTTCTTCTCAGCAAACCCCTCCAGATCCTCTAAGTCACTGTATTCGAGAGTGTAAAGACTGGGGATTCCTCTCAGTTTTCCAGCATCGTAAAGAATCTCAAGTGTTTTTAAGGCAATCCCTTCAATGCCGGCCTGACGAATCCAATACAGGATTGACTGCAATACTCGCTCCCTGCAATTGGCATTTGAGCAGGCAATATTGACACCGCGTTCGATTAAAACAGAATCACAGGAACGGCAGCGCTGCGGCCAGATTCTCCTGTCCCTGAAATCATCGTCCTTAACGACAGCGCCTAAGTTGTCGCGGACATAGGGGATAACATCGTTCGCCCGTTCAACAAGTATCATATCGCCCAGGGCGAGTTTAAGCTTCCGCACATTCTGCGCATTGTGAAGACTGGCCCGTTCCACCGTGGCCCCAACCATTTCAACGGGATCGAAGACCGCAACCGGAGTCAAATTACCATGGCGACTCACCTGCCACAGAACATCCCTCAGTATCGTTCTAGCCGTTTTTGAAGGTGGCTTGAACGCAATGGTGTAATGATGATGATTGTCCACCACCCAGCGCTGATCTATCTCATCATGAATCCGGTTATCATCCACGGCAATGACCAGTCCATCGGTCTCAAAATTCCATGCGTCACGCAGTTCACTTATGTACGTCTTATAAATCTCCTCAATTCGGCAGATAAGCTGATCCAATTCCCCTGTCGCAGCGGTGCCAGTATTACTAAATCGAAGCAGCCATTTGTCGAATGTACGGAATCCGTTCTCGGCTAAGATATCAATCTTCCCTGATTCAGACCACCAACGTCCGTCGGATTCCCCAGTTCCTTCGGATGTCGCACCCCGACACAGCAATACCTGGTACGCAAGGAATCGCACAAAGCGTAAATCTTCATATCCATCCTTGCGATTTATCAAACCCACACAGTTGTTGCGAAGCGATTTCCCCCCGGTATCGAATTCCGTGTTCTTGAGGAGGTGCAGCTCGCCTCTTATTTCGATTGTTTCCCCGGTAAAGGAAACTCTGTCCGGTATATCTTCAATAAACCTTGCAATGTGGGAGATATTCTGACCTCTCACGCCATCTCCTCTACTGCTCACGTATTGGAGTACACCAGACTCATAGCGAAGACTCGCGGATAAGCCGTCCACCTTCGGCTGCACCACGATTGCTGTTTGAGAATCCAGATTGAGTCGGGTTAGCCACTTCTTGACACTCTCTATATCCTTAGCCTTACCCATGGAAAGCATCGGCACAGTATGTTCAATTTTGTCGGATCCTGCCGGGAAAAAACCCACCTCCGAAAAATATGTATGTTCCGGAGCGAGTCTCCTTAGCTCCTCCTCCAACGCATCGAATTCGTCATCACTCATCAATGGGGAATCGCTGTTGTAATAAGCCTTCCTGGCCCTGAGGAGTCGGGCAGCCAGGGCATTCGCATCGGATGACACTGTACTATCGTGAAGCATTCACGCCTCGGTTCATTGTCTCTCCCTGCCTGAATCATCGGGGGTCTATTTCCGTATCCACGCCTCTTTCGTCAGGAAATATACGCACAAACTCCGGATTTTGGCCAGAGTTTTCTTATAACAGAGTCCCATAGGTACTACCAGCTTCAGGGCAGCCAGATTTACGGGAAGGCTGGAAGGACCAACCGGGAAATGATCTGCTTAAGCTATTTGGGGGATCCTTATCCAACCTCTGCACCAACTTCTAATCCCCGCTGGGAATGCCGTGTTCCTCGTTACGGAAAATCTGATAGAGAACGCGATCACCATCCCCGGGGATGGGCGGAACGGGTGAAGGTTCGAGTTGACGCCAATAGTCGGCATCGTCAGAGTTGATACCAGGATTCCAGGCCTCAATCACGGAATGAGGGATTTCTGCTGTCGATTCGAGGTTGTACAATCGCGAACTGCGGCGGCGAGCGCAGAGAAAACGAGCTATCGGATAGTTCCTGGCAGGTAGTTTGGAATATCCAAAATCGCGGGCGATTGCACGATCACGGGCAAAGGCCGCAGCGCTCCATGCAAGGGCAGTTCGGCCATCCAAATCTCCTCGTTCGGATGAGTAGTGCGAAGCCAGTTTTTTTACGGCGTACAAGTCCGAAAGCCAGGCAGCCATCATCAACGGATCCACTCCCTCCTTATCTTCAATCAAATCCGCGAATCCAGCATCCAGCAATAAATCCAGCACCAGACGATTTCCGGCAGCCAGGGAATAATAAAGGGGCGAGGATTCAAGGGTGTTGGTCTTATAGACATCGTTCCAAGAAGCCCCTCCCTCTTCCAAAGTGGCCGCATCTTCGAAGCCTTCCTCGGCAGTTTCCAACTCAGCCGTCGGAACCGTGATTGCATCCTGCTCCTGCAGGATTCTCAATTCAACCTCGAAATTCTCACCTGCAGTCAGGGCGGCCGGAAATTCTGCGTCGGCCTCATTCTCAGCGTCAATAACATTCCTGTTCAATGCGCTCAGCAAGCGGTGAACGACGTTTGCATCGCCTCCAGCCGCCGCATAACAAAGAGCATCCCTACCCATCTCATCTTTCTCAAGGGGGTTTGCCCCCCTTCTAAGCAGCAAGGTTACAGCATTTCGATTGCCATGCCAGGCGGCAACCATTAGGGGGTTAACTTCCCTTGCATCAACCATGTTCGGTGAGCTTCCCCCCCTGATACCACTCTCCAGAAGCTCAAAATCGTGATCGCGGGCAGCACGATGAAGAATCCATCTATCATCTCCAACCACTGCTCCGGCATCCCAGTCCGGAGAGTTGGCAAAGTCTCTCAAGGAAGAAAAATTGCGCCAAATTCGGTAATCAAGTCCAATCTCGACACCGGGCAGATTCAGTGGATTTGGCACCTCGGAGTCAAAATTGCTTAGGCGAAAGGCATTCACGCCCTCTGAAATCAACAGGCGCACGATATCATAATAACGAAGGTTAACGGCAAGTGAAAGGGCCGAAACCGGAGTTCCCTCAGTTCCGGTCAAATCGCTGATAAAATTCACATCAGCACCGTACCTGAGCAGGATTACCACCAAATCATAGCGGGAAGCTTGCACAGCCATCATCAGTGGATTCAACCCCTCTGAATTGACAAGATTCGGATTTGCGCCTGCCTCACACAGAATTTCAATCAGCTCTATATGTCCCAAAAGAGTTGCGAAACCCAGAGCTCTTTGCCCATTCCTGTACGGTTCATCGGGATTAATACCCATTCCGAGAAGGGCCTGCACCCCACTCACATCCCCCCTGGAAGCTGCCTCGGCTAGCATGCCCATTTCCAAATCGGCAGCGGTGCTATCTCGTAAATTGAGGCTTAGAAGACTTAGGACAAGGAGATTCGCGCAGAGAAGGGGTCTCATAGCATAGTTATCGGCGCCCAGTCTTACCACCCCTACCTCGAAATCATTTTTCATTGGCGCGGCAAAGCAGTATCCAACTCCAGGAAAACTTCCTGCGACATCTCTATCACCTTATACCTTGCTGGCAAACCTTGTTTCTGAGCTCAATCCCCGCACATGACCCCATTCTTCTGCATCAAGGATGACCAGATTGTATATGGAGTTCTAATAAACCGCAGCAGCCGGGAATTCTCGACATGGTTTTACCATTTTGAAAGTCAACAGAATGACAGATGTTCAAAAGCATTCCGAACTCAAAAATACGAATGAGTGAGCACTAAACTCTCTCGGTATTTGACAAAAAAAGTCTGATATCATACTGTGCGATACCTGTTTGCGGCAGTGGTGGAATCGGTAGACACGTCAGCTTGAGGGGCTGGTGACGGCGACGTCGTGGAGGTTCAAGTCCTCTCTGCCGCACTGTATCGTGGCTGTGGATTCAAAGAACAAAGCTTCCCTGTGACAGATTCTCCAAACACAGCATCTAAAAAATCTCATACGTGGACCGCTTCAGGAATTGATGAACTTTGAAAAATCCTCGCGTCGTTGTACGTTCAAGGTGATTCCCCATCAACTTGAGCAAATTCACTTTAGAAATGGGATTACTAATATCCATCAATCGGTAGAGGATAGAGACCCGCTGTGAATCGGATCGAATGCGAAGGACGATTTAACCTGTAACCCTGGACTTCACACAGAAAAACTTACAGACTCTTCAGGAAACAAGACTGAGCGATTTCTCCCGGCCTCCTTGGCTTCATATAGCGCTTTATCTGCCTTTTCCAACAGAGCCTCGGGAGAGTTGGCATGCAAGGGACATTCCGCAATTCCGGCACTCGTGCTAACCTCCACGGATGTTTTTCGGCCCTCATCGAATATGCTTATGGTACGAATTGCCCCAACGACAGACTCACAAAGTCGCAAAGCCTCCCTACCGCCTGTTCCTGGCAGTACGAAGGCAAATTCATCGCCCCCGTACCGTGCAAGAATATCACTTCTCCTGAAAATGGAATTAAATACCCCAACCGCTTCCAGTATTACCCGATCCCCAACAGCTTCGCCATATTTGGCATTGAGTTTGCCGAAATGATCCAAATCAAGAATAACCAGTGAGGCGGGTTCGTCATCCCGATTTGATTTTGAAACCACATTCACCAGAGCGTCATCAAAGAATCGTCTGTTGTATAAGCCAGTAAGGCTGTCCGTTACAGCGCGAATCCGCGCACTCTCACCCCATTTCAGCATATCCGAAAGAAAGGAGTTCGTTTTCAAAAACCTGCTCGTAGCGGTATTGAGCATGTGCTGAATCACCTTGATAGATATCCTGGAATGATGAGTCATCAGGGTTCGGAACCCCTCCCAGTCGAGCGAGAGCATATGACAGGAATCAAGCGTTCTGCAAGTTGCGGAGCGGGCAGTCTTTTCCAAAATGGACATTTCACCGAAAAAACTTCCTTCTGGTATTCGTGAAACCTCCACCTCCTCACCATCGGCCGCTTTGATGGAAATCGAAACCGTGCCGGACAAGATAATGTACATCAGAAGTCCCACTTCACCTTCCCGAAAAATCACTTCCCCCGCCGGCATTTTGTGCTCCTTTAGAAAGCGCCGAACCTTCCTAAGTTCCCCTGCATTCAGGCTGGAAAAAATATCAAGCTTGTCGATTTTACTATTCGCCATTTCAGATATCTTCCGGGAACAGCATAGCGGTGCCCCCACGCCGGCGTCCTTCCAGAGGGAGCGGGTGAATCGCCTCAATCAAAGCTGCGGCATCGTTACCATGGATGGGCGCAAGGCCCAATCCGAAGCTAAAAGTGAGTGGCACCGTGTTGCCGTCCAGAAGTTTACTCAAATCCAAATTTTGCAAGGCATTCCTAATTCTCTTCGCAAGTTTGATTAGAGCAGATCTATCAGCATTCGGCAGGATAACGGCATTTTCATTGCCCGCGTAACGGAAGAGCAAGTCTCTGTTGGGAACAATATCCCTCAGCCCTTCCCCTATTTGTCGCAGCGCTTTGTCGCCCACCTCATGACCGTAAGTATCATTGATCTCCTTAAAATTGTCGGGCTTGTACATCAATAACCCGATTCGCTTCCCTTCGCCTACTAGCCGTGCGAGAGTCTCCTCAAAGCAGATTCTGTTATTCAAGCCAGTCAGTTTATCAGCATAAACTTGGCGCCTAAGTTCCTGTACCAGGGGAGAATTATCCTTAACCAGCGCATTGACTTCTCTGATTTTTGCCGAAATTTGCACCAGAAAGGCGTGTAAGAGACGGGCGCTAACCCGGGGTTGCAGCTCCAAAATATTCTCAAATCTGTCATCCCCACCAGGGAAGGCGAGTAAGGAAACTTCGCCCAAAGCAACCGCTGAAGCATTTCTCTTCTCCCCTGTGAACATATCCAATTCGCCGAAGCAATCACCGGAAAGGAATCGGGCGATATCCGAAGAACTTCCTTCCTCATCAGATCTCCTAATGACTATTTCACCGCTGGCAATAACATAAAGCCGCTCAGGCGAATCATTGGCATGAAAAAGCACCTCTCCATCGCGAAGCCGCGTGAAACGGCTGTAAGAAGCTATTATGGCCAAGTCTTCATCCGTGCAGGTTGAGAACAGGGCTGTTGATTTAAGAAGGGCGTTCGGCTTCATGAGTACGGAACATCATTGTTCAAATAGCAAGCGATTACAAGTATTTCTATTCGACTTTTTTTTTTGAAATTTTTACCTTATTGTGTCTAGCTAATTGACTCCCGTGCCGATTTCGCTTTCATAGACTGAAAGACAACTACCGAGGTCACCTTGGAAAAACGCAGAGTAAATCGCTATCAACTGGAAGAATTTGTTCGACTGGAAGACGGCAAGGGACAAATTCCCGCAGCCATGATGGATATTAGTCTCAGTGGAATGCGCATCATAATCAATCAGCCAAGTAATTTTGATAAGGTTAAACGCATATCGGTGGAGCTTCCAGGTGCCGGTGGAGAGGGCATCCCCTGCCTAATCAGGCGCAACGTTAGAGACGAGAGAGGATGGGAATTTGGACTCGAATTCGCTGGCGAAACAAATGCCCAAATGCTCCTGGTGAAACGGTGGATAGACAGCCTTGAAAAACATGGCAAGCAAGACAGATCGGTACCGCTCTCATACCGGCATACACCTAGGACTCGCTGTGTGATTACGAACATCGAATGCACCGATAGAGAAGTGGTTATCCATTCAGCACAGAACATATCTACCGGAGGAATGATGATTCGGGGCAGCGGCAAACTGAAGAGAGGGGACATGCTCTCTTTGAAAATGAATCTTCCCGATTTCTCTCAGTCAATACTGGTTGAAACACGTGTTGTTTATCTGATAGGCAGCGGCCTTGACAGCCCATTTCAGGCCGGACTATCTATGGTGAAAATGGACAAGGCGGGGCATGAAAGATTTCAACAATTCATAGGCGATACTTCACACAATCTCGCCATGCTCGAATATCACAGGCAAATAGTACAGGGGAAACCACCCGAAGAATTTCAGATAAGCGGATCTCAAGCGGTAGCCATGTTTCACAATCTGCACAAGGAGGTCCGCACAATCAATCTGCTTGATGAAAAAAGCCTAACAATCCTCAAAACACGGATTGAAAAATTTGAGGGCATAACCTTCAGGGCAGCCTCCCCACAGCATATATCGAATCCGGCATTTTTTTCCTTTACTCGCAGCAGTGCTTCCTATTTTTTCTCAGCCAAGCTCAAAACTTGGAAGGATGGATACGGAGAATTTCAAATTCCAATTCGGATTTACCGCGGTGAAAAACGCGCGGAAGGGCGAAAAACCAACAGCGGCAGAATCAAGCTGAGAATTCCCTCCGTCATAGAACCAATACCCGTTCAGATTCTGAATTCAAGTCGAAAAGGCATGCAAGTGGAAGTGTACGCGGAATCCTTATCGGGTGTGGTTCCAGTAATTGGCGGAGCATTGGAAATCGCGGTAGGTGGAGAATCTATACCAGGTGAAATTCGACATATCGTGGAGCACCTTGGCAGCATGGAAAACCGAACAGTTTATAGAATGGGTTTGGAAACCGGCATCAAACGCAAGCCTCCAAATTTAATCACACACGAACCGGAGAATTGGATTAAAACCTGGAGTGGACCGCCAAGAGCCCTACGGAATAAAGAACTGCTTCAACCCGAATACGTTTCGTACAAGGATCATCTGGGGAGAGAAATCGCTGCCTTGCTGCATGTCAGCAACCCGAAACTGCCCGCTATTGTCATAATAATCCCGCCCGCCTTCGGCAGAAAAAAGGAATCATTTGCGGCCCTGACTCTCACCCTCCTCACTAATTTCACTGCCATGGGTGAAAATATCGCGGTGCTAAGATATGATGGCACGGATCGCCCCGGCGAGAGTGCCATTTCCAATCCCAATGCCCGTCGGGGTAATGAAATGATTGGATACCGAATCAATCAGTCATACAGCGATTTAGAAGCCACCTTTAATTGGGTGTACAACGGCGGGGCAGTTCGAGTGGATAGGACTGTCCTGATAACCTTTGATATGGCCGCGCTTGAGGGAAGACGCCTTCAGGCATCATCCGAAGACCCCCGAGCCGATCATTGGGTTTCGGTTATGGGTGTTGCCTCCGCTCAAGGCGCATTGAGGAACATGCTCTGTGGCCTGGATATAATAGCTAATCATAGAATGGGCATACCTGTCGGTACAGTGAATTTGCTTGGACAGCTAATCGATATGGACAGAATGGCCGCCGATATAACGCATCTGGGATATGCCACAACTTCCGATGCGAGAGAGGCCATGGCTCAAATTGAGTCGCCGCTAACCTGGATATCCGGAACCTACGATAAATGGACTTCCTCGGAAGAAATACGAGATATCATGAGTGTTGCATCCCCTGGAAAACGCGAGCTAATCGAAATTCCAAGTGGTCATAACCTGCGAGCCGGCAACGATGCCATGGCAGCCTTTCAGATTATTTCCGATGCAATCCTTCGCCAATTGCTAGGTTTTTCAGGACCTACGGTTATGCCCGACAAGTCCGAACTCACGGAGTTCATAGCCAGAGGGCAGGAAAGAACTATGGCAAAGGAAGGTTTGGATGTTCCGAGTTTCTGGAAGTCTTACATGCTCGGTGAACGTATCGACACCAAGGGCTACGATGACTATGGCGAGCTTGCCAAGTTTCAGGAATTTGTGCAGATGGAACTTGCTTTACTTAAGCCCATGGCAGGTGAATCAATTGCGGATATGGGCTGCGGAACGGGATTGGTAAGTCAGGCAATCCTACTCAATCTGGGAACCAAGGCTGTCAATCTAGCCGGAACTAAATTCACCGGCATTGATCTAGTACCGGAACTGCTAACAAGGGCCAACGAGAAATACAGCAAACTGAGCAGGAAAAATCCGAGACTGGAAGGTATTGAAGTGACATGGAAATCACTCAATCTTGAACCTTTTCCCCTCGCGGGAATCCGGGATGTATTGAAACAGTCTGGTGCAAAATTCATTGGGCAGCTTAAAGGCAGGGTGCGGGGTATCAGCTACGAGTGCTTTGACAGACTTGGGACTCTGGATGAAGAACTCATGTCCGGTATTCTGGAGGGAAGGATAATCAATACCCCTGCTAGACAAATTATCGAAGAAAGCATCGGACCAAACGAGATGCTTTTCCTCGAAGATATCAATCGCGGAGCCAGATTCATAAGGGGTACTCTTACTCAAGAAGATCTAAAGATTGATCTCCGTCAGGGTTACATGAGCACTCAGCAGCCGCAAAACTTCAAAAGCTCAGATCTCGTCCTTGGGAAGCTGGATTTCGGTTCCTGGACTCGCGATGGGAAACTTCCATTAGAAGATGACAGCTTCGACGCAATATGCGGAAGCCTTCTTCTCCCTTATCTATTCGCACCCGCCGAGGCAGTAAAAGAATTCGCCCGAATGCTGAAGCCGGGCGGACGCATCCTGCTCTCCACAATGAAACCGGACTGCGATATCCTAGGCATTTTCAGCGATCATACCGAGTCCCAAGATGGGAAACGCCGCGAGAAAAACCTGGAAAAAACCCATAGCCTCCTAGGCGGGATGGTAAGACTTCTATCACTTGAAGAAGAGGGCTGGTTCCGATTCCTCGACGAAAAGGAGCTTGCTGACATAATGAAAGAGGCCGGTTTTATCAATATCCGGATTACGCGGGGCCTTGGCACCCCTCCTCAGGCAATAATTGCAACTGGGGAGAAGAAACTAGCCTCACATCCGGCACCTGGCGCGGAGTGAATACACAGTGGTACAGTGCTAAGCATGTCTCTTGACAGCACCCCCTCCCGTTATTATGGCGGCAAATGAGTCTCTGCCTCGGTTTTCTCAATTACGAAAAACTGGAGCTATCTTCAGCTAATCTAAGATACCTTGATTCGCCGGAGAAGGAAAGGCTGAACCAACTTGGCAGTCAATTTCTCAAGAGCCAGTTCCTAGCCGGAAGAATTCTGGCCAAGTCCCTGCTATCCATGCGACTAGGCATTGCGCCTCCCAGCGTTAAAATCGAAATTCATCCAAGCGGGCGCCCTGTTAACACGGCAGAAATGCAATTTAGCATTTCCCATTCAAAGGGACTTGCCGCGTGCGTCACTGGCCGAAATCTCCTTGGTTTGGATTTAGAACGGAGGCAGCAAAGAAGGCACCTCATGCCGATTGCCGAAGACTTTTTCCACAGATCGGAATTCGCCCGAATAAGACGCAGGAGCAGCGCTCAAGCTCTGCAGCTCTTTTACGAGTACTGGACCATCAAGGAAGCCTACATAAAGGCCAGAAACATGTCTGTTGGAGACCTCAGGATGGTGCCCCCAATCACAATGAGCGATAGGCTCAATATTGCCCAAAATAGCCTAAGTGTCGAATCACCTTCCACTGATTCCGGACACCCGCAAATGGAGGCGATATTTTTCACGCTGTCCAACGAGTACTTCCTCGCAATAGCATCCTCGTCAGTCTCTCGCAAAATCACAATCGCTCCGAACTTCCCCCTCCCGGAAAACCTCAATCTCGGTGAGATTAGAAGTTGCATATTTAATACCTCCTAGGCCTTTGGATATCCCATACATGCCGCAAGTTGGATTGGTTACTCCAATCTTGGTTTTCGGCTCTTCGGACAAAGATATGCTTCACTACTCTTGCGGACCTTGGAGCGGGCGGCGCTAACTTCCTAATCTGAAATCGCCTCAAAGACAGATCCATCCCTGAAACAGAAGATGATTCTATCCGGGACACTGCTCACTTTAGTCCATGCATTGCCTTTACCAGATTGGATTTATGCTTATCGACGTATGCCTTGAGCTGTGCAAACGACTCCTTCGATTCGGAATCGGCGCCCGCGAGCTCAATTATTCCCTCAGTTCGTCTGTACCACAGGTAGTGCTTCCACACGGAACCAACCGATTCCGATTTGCGAAACTTGAAATCCAACTCGCGATCCAGCTCAATATGGTTTCCGCTCCCCGTAATAAACTGAACTTCGCCGTAACTGTCTATCAGCAGCACCAAACGACGAAACCCTACTGCCATCGCTTCATCCGATCTGAAACCCTTCAATTGAACATCTAACCATCCTAGTCTCAGCTCCCAACCCTCCGCCCTCCTCGCACGGCGAAAATCGACAATCTCCTTACGAACCTGTCTTGTGCTCTCAATATCATTCTTGAATTGGTGCAATTTTGAACGCCACAACTTGAGCTGGCCTTCATACCTTTCAAGCAAGCCAGCGCGGCTAACAAAGCGATCGGTATCCGATAACAACACCCACACATTCGCAAAATTTTCCCCCATTCGGCCCCGAAAACGCTCAAACATTGTCCCAAAATTATTCGCTGCAGCTATAATAAGCAAGGAGGACCAATGATTCATTCACCCATATTGGTCATTGCCGATATCCACGGTAATTTAGAAGCACTTGAAGCAGTATTGCATGAAGCTAGTGGAAGCTTCGAAAAACTCTGGGTACTCGGTGACATAGCCGGGTACGGTCCGGATCCAAATCTTTGTCTGGAACTCCTCCGCAAACACGATGCTGCAATGATAGCCGGCAATCACGATTTCGCCGCCTGCGGAAAAATCAGCAGCAGCAACTTCAACTTTGAAGCAGAGAAAGCGATACAAATTCATAGAGCCATCCTATCCGAAGAGTCAAAGACCTTTCTCCGAAACCTGCCGGAAATTATGGTAAGACATTCGGCAACATTGGCTCACGGCAACCCGGAAAATCCGATTTGGGGTTATGTGATGGACAATGCCTCAGCCACACGGGTTCTGGCAGCCGCCAAAACCCCCCTCACTCTAATCGGACACACGCACATCCCCGCGCTGTGGAACCTCAATCCGAGGATGGGCGTGCAATGGCTAAAAATTGAATGTGACAGGGAATTATCCTATTCAGATTCTCCTCACTTAGCAAATCCGGGAAGCGTCGGCCAGTCAAGAGATAACACATTCACCGCCCGCTACATGATACTGCAGCCCGAATCAAAAACAATCATCTTCAAGAGCTGCTCATGGGATCGCAAAACGACAAGAAAAAAAATGCTAAGGCGCGGCTATCCAAGATCCCTAGTCAACCGAATGGCCCCGGAATAGCAATTGCGCTTTCTCTATATCCCAGATTACCCTCCCTCCGAGCTCTCAATCTGAGAAGAATCTGACCATACTTGCAGGAAGCTTCCGGTTCCGGTTACTATTGGCGCAGGAAAGGAGGAATTCTATGCACAAAAAGATTTGTATTATTGCTGCGGCGGCGCTATTGCTGGTGAGTACTCCGTTCACGCTCATGGCGAACGGCAAAGGAGAGAGGCCGCTTAAGGGATCCGGAGAAATAGTTATTCTCCACACGAACGATTTCCACGGTCATCCCTTAAAATTCTACAACTATCCGGCTCCCGATGTAGGCGGCTTACCGGCTATCGCAACCCTAGTTGAGGAGACACGTGCCGAGCACTCAAACGTGCTGGTGCTGGATGCCGGCGATTTGAACATGGGCCGTCCCGAATCTAACTTCTTCGATGCCGAGCCCGATATAATCGGATACAACTACATAGGATACGATGCCCTGGCGCTGGGCAATCACGAATTTGATAAGCCCTTGACGGTCCTGGAGAAACAGCGGGAACTGGCCGAATTTCCCTTTATTTCCGCCAACGTCAAAAACGCCGACGGCACGCTGCTTGCGGAGCCCTACATCATCAAAACCCTTGGCGATATCCGCGTTGGAATCTTTGGCCTAACCACAACTGAAACTCCCACCATCACCTCGCCAGATATAACCGGCAGCCTCATCTTCGAAGATGAAGTCGAAGCCGCAAAGCGCATGGTAGCCGAGCTGAAACCCAAGGTTGACATCATCATCGCTCTAGGACATATCGGGCTCTATGACGATGCCAATCTCGGCTCCAGGAAAGTGATCTCCGAGGTGGACGGCATTGATTTGTTCATTGATGGGCACAGCAGTGAAAGAATGGAAGAGGCAGTCTGGGTAAATGATACCCCAGTCGTCCAGGCCTGGGAGTGGGGTATGTATGTGGGAAAGGCAATGTTGACAGTGGAAAAGGGTGAGATTGCCGGGTTTGAGTGGGAGCCAATCCCCGTAAACCTCAAAGATAGAAGCAAGGATGCCGAGGGGAATGATGTCTACACCTTTATCGGTAAGGAATATGCTGAGGATCCTATCTTACTATCCATGCTAACCCCCTACGCAGAGCAGGTAGAAGAGGAGCTCAAGGAAGTAATTGGCGAGTCAACAGGATTCTTTGATAACAGTCAGGTTCGCAAAACCGAAACGGCACTGGGGAATCTGGTGTCCGATGCTTTGCTTTGGAGAGCCGAGCTCCTTGAAGCTGACTTTGCCATACAGAATGGCGGCGGGATTCGCACGGATTTGCCTGAGGGCCCAATCACCAAGAGACTCATCTACGAGATACTTCCCTTCGACAACTCAGTGGTGATCGTGCATATGACAGGCTCTGAAGTGCAGGAAATGTTCAATTTCATTCCCACCATTCCCAGAGGCAAGGGTGGATTTCCACAGGTTTCGGAAGGCGTGCAATTTACCGTGGATTTCATCTCCGGTGAAAGCCGCGACATCAGCATCAACGGCAAGCCAATTGATCCAAACAAAACATACAAAGTGGCTACTAACTCATTCATGGCTGATGGCGGGGACAGCTATACAATGATGACTAACGGCTACTCATACGACACTTCATTGTTTCAGCGGGATGCACTAATCGATTATATACAGCACCTGGGAGGCACAGTAACACCCGAAGTTGAAGGGCGCATCACTGTAATAGAATAGGGACATCAAGGACGGCGAAAGCCGTCCTGTTTAGCTCAGCGATGCAAGCAGCCTGAACATAAGTGAAAGAAAGCCATCTCTATCCAAGTCAACAGCCACCTTCGCGTTTGCCCTGTTCCCGGTTACGCCGCTTACGTCCACAACCGTCTTTCCCCGCGTTAACCCGGCTCTGATTTCCACATCAACGTGGTATTCCCTGTAAGCCGCCAAGTCCTCGTTAATCACGCAGGCCATTGCAAAGGGATCGTGCAGCGCGATTTCAGCAAGCTTCCTGCCGCGATAAAACTCGGCGTACGCCCTCAGCATTTCATAAGAGAGCCCTGAAATCTCCCCGCCCATGTCCCGCAGCTTGGCCATCTCTGCCTCTCCAATGAAAGCCCGGTTGGTAACATCAAGGGGGTACATCGTAATCGGAACACCCGATTCAAAAACAACGGCCGCGGCATGAGGATCGGCGAAAATATTAAATTCCGCCGCGAGAGTGACATTTCCGAAACTCACCGCCCCGCCCATCAGAATGATGCGCCTGACACTCTGCCCCAAATCCGGGAAAGCCAGCAAAGCCCCGGCAATATTTGTGAGCGGGCCGATGGCAACAATATCCAAATTGTTTTTGTTAACCTCTAGCGTCTCCCGGATGAAGTCAATCGCCAATCGGGGGTCTTCCTCAAAATCAGCTTCAGGCAGGCGCACGCCTCCCAGGCCATTTGCACCATGAACACGGGTTTCTTCCTTCCGGGTATGCATCAGCGGTTTTTCCGCACCCTTGCACACCGGGATTTTCCTGCCGCAAAGACTCACCAGGGAGAGGGCATTGGAAGTAACCTGCGCCACATTCACATTCCCCGCAACGGTTGTTATACCAAGAACCTCAAGCTCATCAGAGGCCAAGGCCATGAAAATTGCCAGAGCATCGTCAATGCCCGGATCGCAATCGACAATGATTTTTCGCTTACCCGCCAATTGGCATGCCTCCAAAATCCATCATCTCCAGTACCACCTAGCCCAGCGCTCTCAAAGCCGCCACGAGCAAGTTAACAAGCGCCTCCCTGTCTACATCCAACAAAACCCTGACATTCGCCCTGGAATTTGGAGAGTCAACTAAGCACACTACAGTCGCACCGCTCGAGCAAGTGCCATCGCATTCAATTTGCACCCGCGCTTTTCTCTCCTGAAAAATTTCCGGAGTCGTCAAGGCTGCCACCGCGCAAAGATCATGAAGTGGGGCTCCGGCAAAACCGATCCTCTCATAAGCCTTCAAGAAGTATTCTATCAATCCGACAAGCAGTGAAGCAGTGTGGGTTTCAATCCTGCGAATTCTTTCAATATCCGAGGCGGTGACAAGTGCCCTATGAGTAACCTCAAGCGGACTCATAATTATAGGCAGCCCCGAAGAAAACACTACATGTGCTGCTTCGGGGTCCACTAGGATGTTGAACTCGGCCGATGGACTCCAGTTGCCTCCGGTAAGCGCTCCGCCCATCAGGCTAATTCGATCTATTTTTGATTTCAAATCGGGACGAAGAAGCAGCAAAAGTCCAACATTGGTGAGGGCGGCGGTAGCCACTATAGTAAGTGGTTTCTCGCTTTCTTCCAAAACCTTGACCATCATGGGAAATGCCGGCAGTTTTGTCTCCGGAATGCACGCATCCGGAAGCGCCGGGCCATCCAACCCACTCTCACCATGTATGGTCTCAGCGGTAATTAACTCCCTAAAGAGCGGCTTCGCCGCCCCTCGGGCCACCGGGACTTCTGCTTTCAGGAAGCTCATAATCTTCCTTGCGTTAAGGGTGGTTTTCTCGACAGTCTGATTCCCGGCCACCGTACTAACCAATTTAATATCGATTTCCTCTCGTGCATGTGCAAAAAACAGGGCGACGGCATCGTCGTGCCCGGGATCGCAATCCACAATTACAGGAATTTGGCTCAGTTTCACGGGCGTCTTCCACTTCCTTCAGCCCTGGATCTCACTCTGCGAATCTTTCTGGTCTTCTGAATCGTATAGATAACAAGCCCCACAACCGTGGCGATATACGGCAGCATGCTAACGAATTCGTACGGAATCTTGAGCAGCTGCAGCGAATTGGAAAGAGCGTCGAAGAATCCAAAAAGCAAGGACGAGAGCATTGAACCGAGCGGCGTAGCCCCTCCCATGGACTCAGCCGCCAGGGCAATATACCCCCTTCCAGCCGTCATGTCCTTGCTAAACCAGGAAACATAGCCCATGGACATATAGGCTCCCCCAATCCCGGCCATAACTCCACTGATTATCAGCGATATATATCTGGTTCTGATGACGCCTATGCCAACCGAATCGACGGCGTGCTCATTTTCCCCCACCGCCCTTATCCGAAGTCCAAGCGGAGTTCTATAAAGAAGGAACCAAACCAAAAAAACCGAGATAAAGGCGAAATAGGTAAGAACATTATGGCCGGAGAAAATTGGCCCCAGTACAGGAATACTTTTAAGAACTGGAATATCAATCTTAGGAAGCAGCTCGGAAGCCAGGGATGTGGAAATTCCCTTGTCGCCGGTTAGCTGGTACAAGACAAACACCGTGCCGCCCGATGCGATGAGGTTTATAGCAATTCCGGCCAAAATAATATCAGCCTTTAGCTTCAAGGAAACATATCCCAAAATGAATGCCGCCAAGCCTCCAAAGAACATGGCCATAAAGAGCCCAAAGAAAGCGCTGGAGGTGATTGCCGAGAAAATCACCCCCGTCAAGGCGGAGATTAGCATTATTCCCTCAAGCGCAATATTGATTACGCCAGCCCTATCTGAGATCAAAGCCCCAAGAGCAGCAAAAAGGATGGGGGTGGAAACCCGAAGCACGGAATAGGCAAAAAGCGGGTTCAAAACAACATCGAAAACGGCGTTCATGATATCGCCTCACGAACTACCATTTTGTGCCTTTGCTTTGAAAGAAAGCTGGAGGCCGCAATCAGTATTACCATTATTCCTTGAATAATCGCCACAAATTCGTTGGGCATATCGGTGGACCGAGACATGATATCCGAACCAATTCTCATATATGCCAAAAACAGCGCGGCCAGCGGTACATAGAATGGGTTGTTGTGCGCAAGAATTGCCACAATAATTCCCGTCCACCCATATCCCGGCATAGTCTGCCATTCAAAGCGCCGATACATTCCCAGCAGCTCAACGGAGCCGCCTGCACCGGCAAGAAATCCCCCCAAAATTTGGCTCATCACGATGGTCCAACCCGTATTCATTCCCGAATAACGAGCGAAATCGATGTTCGTGCCAATAACACGTATCCTGTATCCCCAGCGAGTCCTGTATGTGAACACACCCATCACGAGGACCGCAAGTATCGCTATAAGTGTCCCCGTGTGTATTCTGGTTTTGGGAACTATCCTAGCTAGCCTCGCGGAGCTGGCAAATGGAAGAGAAACCATCGCCCCTGCATTTACATCGCGCAGCAGATAATTAACTAAGTACAGGCCCAGGAAAAAGGCGACGTAATTGAGCATCAGGGAGGAAACCAGCTCTGAACTGCCCCATTTAACCTTCAGAACACCTGGAATCCCGCAAAAAACGGCCCCGATAATCCCTCCCCAAACAATTCCTACCGCCGAGTGCAGAACAGGGGGCAAATTCCAGTTTACCGCGATAAAGGTTGTACCGACGGCACCGAAAAAAAAGGCCCCCACGGAGCCCAGATTGAACTGCGAAGCACTAAACATCACGGCAATCGCCAAGCCTGTGAAGATTAGAGGCACCATCATCTCCACCATATTCCCGAAGTGCCGGAGGCTATCTAGGGGGCCCGTGAGAAAGAGTTTTATTGCCAAACCAGGCATATCGCTCACCAAAACAATGATAAGCAGTGATAACAGGACAGCGATAGCTATCACCAGCCCCGTGCGATAAATCTCAAAGCGCCGCTGCAGTCTAGACACGCAGAGCTCTCTCAATCTCATTCGCATTTTGGGTTTTCACACCCAGCATGTATTCCCCCAATTCCTCTTCATCAAACTTGGAGATATTCTCAACGAATGCGCTAATCCTGCCGCCGTACATCACAAGAAAACTGTCGGAGAGCTCCAACACCTCATTCAAATCGGCCGATACCAGCAATACTGCCGCTCCCCCATCACGCAGCTCCACCAGACGCCTCCTAATAAATTCGGTTGCGCCAACATCAATACCGCGAGTGGGCTGATTAGCCACAATCAGTTTGGGATTGTCCGAGAACTCCCGCGCAACAATCACCTTCTGTATATTCCCGCCCGACATACGCCCCAATTCCTCCTCCGGTGAAGTACAGAGAATCCGATACTCCCTTACCAACTCCATCGAAGCATCCCGAATGGCATCCATATCCATCAGAAAGAATAATCGACTGAATTTGCTATGATTATGCTTATAAGATAGTAAATTCATCCGAAGACTTAAGGCTGGAGCACAGCCATAACTCATACGATCCTCAGGAATATGAGAGCATCCCAAATCTCGAATCTTTCTGATGCTCAGATGTTTTATATCCCTGCCGTCAATCAGAATGCTGCCCCGCCCATAACTCCCAAAGCCGGTTATGGCCTCCACTAGTTCTCGCTGTCCATTGCCCTCAATACCTGCCACTCCCAGGATCTCGCCACGCCGCAGGGAAAACGAAACATTGTCTACCACTTTCCTGCTGAAACTGTTAACGACAGAAAGTTTATTGACTTCCAATACAGGTTTCCCGGGGTTCGCTGCGCCCTTCTCCACCTGCAATATCACATCACGGCCAACCATAATGCGGGAAATATCCTGTTCACTTACATCCTCCACATTGAACACTCCCCGGATTTTTCCTGCACGCATCACCGTGACACGACTACAAAGGGCCTTTATCTCTACCAGTTTGTGAGAGATAAATATGATTGTGTTTCCCTCATTTCTTAGCTGCCTGAGCTCATTGAAAAGCTCCACCATCTCCTGAGGAGTCAGCACAGCGGTTGGTTCATCCAGAATCAGTATTTTCGCGCCCCGATGCAATGCCTTCAGGATTTCAACCTTTTGCTTAAGACCCACTGGTAGGTCACGAACAACCGCGTCAGAGTTCACCTTGAGATTATACTTCCTGGAAAGCTCCCGAGTGATACGAACTCCCCTGGTTCTATCAAGGACAAAACCCCGACGCGGTTCCAGACCAAGTACTAAATTTTCCGATACGGTTAGCGACGGCACCAGCATGAAATGCTGATGTACCATCCCTATGCCATGCAAGATGGCCGCATGGGGGCTGTCAATTTTGATTTCCCTGCCGCTTAGAAATACCTTCCCCTCATCCGGTTGATTCAAACCGAAGAGAATCTGCATCAGGGTGGTTTTACCCGCTCCGTTTTCTCCCACCAAGCCATGAATCTCTCCCTCCCGAACGGAGAAATTCACACCCTTGTTTGCCACTATCCCATTAGGGTAAACCTTGGTGATGTCCTCCATGCTGAGGATGGCATCGTCTGCCACGTTCGCTATGGGCTTAGCGAAACGCGCAGTTCATTCAATGCCGCCGGGCTCATGCCAAAGGCCGTGCCTACTTCAATCTCTCCATTTCGAATCTTTGCCTCAACTTCATCAACTGCTGTCTGTATATCCTCCGGGACAATGTCCATAAAGAACTCATTCCTTGCAATTCCAACACCCCCTTCGGCAAATCCCAGTGTCTCAGAACTCCCGTATGGCACCGTGTCCTCCATGTGCATATCTATCGCTCTGAGAAGAGACTCATCCACCCGTTTCAAGACACTAGTGACTACCAACTCCGAGGTAGCCCTATCTTTCTCCGTAAAAAGCGCGGCCTGGTCGGAATCTACACCAATGGCATAGCGGTTCATATCCTTAGCGGCATCAAGTTGGCCCAATCCTGCCTGCCCCGCGACGTTGAAACCAATGTCCACTCCCTGGCTGTACTGCGCCAGGGCCATCTCTTTGCCCTTGGCACTGTCCTCAAACGAGCCAATATAGGATATGGCTATCTTGGTATCGGAATCGACATAGCGGGCTCCTTCCGCGTAACCCACCAGGAAATCGTTGATAACCGGAATATCCATTCCACCCAGAAAACCAATAGACTTCTCGGGGTTTGTGAGCGGTAAATTCGATTTCGTGATCGCCGCCGCTATCGCACCAGCCACAAATGAGGCTTCATTTTGGCTGTAAAGAATCGAGTAGACATTCTCCAAACCGAGTGAGTAATCCACCTCAGTATCGTAAATAATGAACTTCATGTCAGGATTATCCTTCGCCACCTCTTGCAGCATCTCCGTCATCTGCCAGGTGCCCACAACAATGATATCCCAGTCCTGATCTGCCATATCCAAAAGAGTTGGCTCCCAGTTTGTCTGATCGTAACTCATCTCAATCGTCTTAGTGACCACCGCATCGCCGTACTTATCCTTAATTAAGTCCATACCAGCCGCAGATGAATCAAAAAATGACTTATCTCCCAGGGTGCCATTAATCAAATTTACAATCTTCAATACCCCATCATCTTCCGCTTCCATATCCGTCTTCTCCCGGCAGCCAGAGAAAACCACCGCCACAGATATCAGAACGAAAAACAGAAATGCAAGATACTTATTCATAACTCTCTCCTTACGAACAAAAATGAAATCGGGAAAAACTATAAAACACAAAGTCTCTTTGTTGAAGCCAACTTCATCATTTTGTGTCCTCTGCAAATAATTCCCGGTTGGCAAGCATCCTCACGTACAACATATCCGGAGGTGGATGACAAAGCAACCTCCCACATGCTATTTTAGAGAGGCAGTATGCACTGCGATTTTCTCCAGGAGTCGCTTATGAATCGTAATATAAACTCTGTTAACAACGATGAAACCGTCAACAGCGTCAGAATGGCCATTGAACACCGGGCTAAATGGATGGGCCTAATGTGCCTCGAAGCCGAGAAAAACGGTGCAGACTGGGAATCTATAGCCAGGAAAGCCGTAAGCCAAACCGGCAGACTGCACGGTGATGACATTCTCAAAGCCCTGAGGAAGAAAAACGATATACCCGCGTTTGCCGAGAAGTTTCTGCCCGAGTTGAGTAAGAAGCTCTTTGAGATGGAAGTTACCAAGCTCAGCGAGAATAGGCTCGAAATCGAATTCAACTACTGTCCCCTCGTTAGCGCCTGGCGAAAACTCGGCATTGACGACGAAAAAATCAAGGTTCTTTGTGATATTGCCATGGATGGCGATCGGGCCATTGCCAGGCAAGTGGGCCTTGATTTTGCCCTTGGCGGAACCATTGCCAAGGGCAACAGGTGCTGCGAAGTTCTTTTTCGCAAACCACAAACCTGAAACCTGGCAGCTTAAAACAGGGATAAAGAATGGCGCATCACCAAGGTGATTCCAAAGAAAGACGGGTTGTTGTAACCGGCCTCGGAACCGTGAATCCCATAGGAAACACTGTGCGAGAGTATTGGGCGAATTTGAAGCAGGGACGCTCAGGCATTCGTTTGATTAGGAATATCAAACTTCATGACTATCATATCCGCTTCGGTGGAGAAGTAGATTATCCTGAGGATATTCGTGACTATTTCAAGCAGCCCAAGATGATTAAGCGGCTTGATCGATACATAGTCATGGCCCATATTGCAGGAATGCAGGCGCTTAGGGATTCCGGACTTGAGGCCGGGAATCTGGGCGAGCGCTGCGGCGCCATTATCGGTTCGGGTGCAGGAGGGATTCTCGCCCATCAAAACGCCACCAATCTGATTTATGAAAACAGGATGAATGAGGTTCCGCCCTTCTACATTGTTAGCTGCATACCAAGCACCGGAACCGCCTTTTTCGCAAAGGAAGCAGGTATACGGGGCCCTAGTTTTTCGGTGTGTTCGGCCTGCTCCACCGGCAATCATGCATTTGGTCAGTCTTATTCATTTATCAAGACAGGAATCGTGGATGTGATGTTCGCCGGAGGTTCGGAGTCGCCGGTAAACGAGATGGGTTTGGCCGCTTTTGGGAACATCGCAGCCTTATCAGATAGAAACGAAAACCCAGAGAGGGCGAGCCGCCCCTTTGACGCGGATAGAAATGGGTTCGTTTTGGGAGAGGGCGCGGGTGTGCTTTGTCTAGAGGAACTGGAACATGCCGAACGCAGGAATGCTCACATATACGCCGAAATTGTGGGTTGCGGGTTCACCAGCGACGCCCATGATTTAGTAGCCCCTCATCCGGAAGCAGAAGGTGCGGTTCACGCAATCAAAGCCGCAATGAACATGGCTGGACTTGAGGCGGAGGATATTGATTTAGTCAACACGCATGGTACCGCCACACCAATCGGAGATAAAACCGAAGGCATCGCCATAAACATCGCGTTAAAGGAACACGGCAGCCGGGTTCCGGTTCATAGCACGAAGTCCATGACCGGGCACCTTCTCGGCGGAGCAAGCGCAATAGAGGCAATCGCCGCCATTATGGCATTCGAGGAAAATATAATTCATCCAACCACCAACCACGACCGCCTGGATCCGGAAATAGATTTAAATGTTATTACAACACCCACCGACGCATCGTCAGTTAATCATATTCTATCGAACGCATTCGGTTTCGGAGGACTGAACGCGGTGCTGATTTTGAAGCGATATCAAAGCTATAGAAAAACCACTTCCAGCAGGGCCACTGCCGCCACTTCGCCGTGAAGCGTCACCTGGCCGAGTATCTTTCCCAGGTATGCGTCATGCTCAACGAGCCTCGCTAAAACCACCATATCGTCGCCGGGACGCAGTTCCGTCCGGAAGTAAGCATCGCAAATTCGCGTGGCGCGAACATCCGGGGAACTTGCGCCCCTGTCAATCAGGTGGGTGTTTTTCCCAACAAAATGGTGTAAACAAAGGCCCAGCTGTCCAATCGTCTCAACCTGAAGGCTGCCGGGGAATACCGGATAGCTCGGAAAATGTCCCCTAAAAAATGGTAAATCAGGAATGAGGCGCTTTCGACCAGCCAGCGTAGCATTCTCCAAGTCTAGGGCAAAGAGCTTGTCCAAAAACAGAAATGGATTGCGATGGGGGATAAGTCTCTCAATGTCATCTCCTGCATAGTCAAACTGGAAGGGGAAGGTATCTGGATTTGCCAGTACCTTCTTCCTGTACAGTCTAGTCAGCTTCGATTCATCCACCGCTACTTGAGACCCTTGACAATTACATCCTCTATTATCGAAAGAGCCTCGTCCATTTCGCTCTTGCTGAGGCAAGAAGACACCGAAATGCGAAAGCGCCTGGCATGGGCGGGAACCGCCGGGAAGTCCACTGGCTGCAGAAACAAGCCCCTTTTCTGCATCGATTCGGCATAACCCATGAGTCTTTCACCCGAATGCCCGATGATAATCGGTATCACCTGGGATTCACTTCCACCGAGATTAAGATCCATGCCTTCCAGCCCACTTCTTATGTAATCCACATTTGCCCACAGAGCATCCTTGAGAGAGGTATCCCTGGTTGCCACCTCCAGGGCCTTCATTAGCCCGCCGACAACAGCGGGTGAGGGGGCGCATGAGAAATTCCATGGCGATGAATAGCCTTTCAAATACCGTATCAGGGGTTTCGCGGCACAGACAAAACCACCTACGCCGCCGAAGGATTTACTGAACGTTCCAAAGGATATCCCGATACTCTCTTCCACTCCGAAATGCTCGGCCACACCCCGCCCGTTTGCTCCGAATACCAGCGTGGAGTGGGCCTCATCGACATACGAACCAGCCCCATAAATTTCGCACAGTTCAACTATCTCCGCGAGCTTGGGAAGATCGCCATCCATGGAATAAACTCCCTCCACTACCACTAGGGTTCTCCTACCCTTGGCTTTTCCGAGCATCATCTCCAGATTCCGCATATCGTTATGCGCAAAAAAAAGCATCTTGGCTCCGGAGAGACTTCCCCCGTCAATCAGGCTCTTATGGCATTTTTCGTCCAGAATAAGATAGTCGTCCTTCCGCATTATTCCCTGTATCGCGCCAACATTGGCCCCAAAACCGCTTGAATAAAGAATGCAATCTTCCTTCTGCTTGAATTCAGCGAGGCGTCGGGCAAATTCAGTGTGAATATCAAAGGTTCCTGAAAGTAAAGGTGCACCGGAAGATCCCAATCCGTATCTATCTAATGCAGCCTTTGTCGCGGTGATAACCTCCGGGTGCGTTGATAAACCCAGGTAGTTGTACGAGGTAAGATTTATCATCTTCCGTTCTTTGCCGTCTAAATTGCTGCGAACCCGCGTCGATACCCCGGGAGCCTCCAGGAATTCCTGCTCAAAGAAACTGAAGCCCCTCCGAACATCCGGATGGGTTATCCACGCATCAAAATCGGAAGGCGGTCCAAGCACATCGGGATTATCGTTATAAAAGAAATCAGCCAGACTGAAATTCAGGATGTCATTGCCCACGTTTGCCCTAGCTAAGTATTGACATAGTCCATGAATTTATCAGCTAGATCATCAATGTTCTGAATTTCAGCCAATTCGGCACGAGGTACTTTGATACTGAGTTCCCGCATTGAGCAGGAAACCACCTCGATTATATCCAAGCTGTTCGCGCCATAGTCCTTCATTGACTTTTGCGGATCAATACTTTCTGCGTTCACATCATCTAAGTTTTCTTCAATGATTTTTTTTATTGTCTCAATCACTTCGGATCTAGTCATTCTACTCTCCCACACTCACAAATAGCATCATTCTTAATTGTCTGAGTTTTTCTTATTCCTCATATCAATATAATCCATCATGGCATTGTCAATAAATGGAAGGCCCAAATCAACCTCTATGATCTGACCGTTCATTGCATCCATCAGTCCACTGCATAGGGCCAGTATAGTCTTACCACAATCCTCGGTGCGAAGTAAATCAGATTCATCAATGCCCCTGGATTTTTTGAGCCAATTGAAATAATCATCTCCAAATATGGCATTGAATGAAGCAGTTCGCACCATGCCAAACCGCACGGAATTCACTCGACAGCCTTCCTGACGCAGATGAACCGCCAGATAGCGGGTAAAGCATTCCAGCAGTGCCTTTGATGCCGCCACATAATCATAGGCGCGATAGTAGCGATCCGGACCGTTGGACGAAATTCCAACTACATACCTGGGATACCTGCCAAAACCTTCCTTCACACGTTTTGTATAGTCGACTATCGGCCAGGAGCTGTAATCAAAGGTTTTGTACAGTGATTTTTTTCGGTAATCATCCAGACTTTCAGGTTTGAGTCCAAAACCCGCATTACTAACGAAGATATCAATACCGGCCACCAGTCCCTTTAATCTGTCTATCAAAGAAAGCGTATCTTCTTCCCGAGAGACATCAGCTTCAAAAAACATGGGTTTGGGGGCACCGTGATTCTCGAAAAGTTTCAGAATCTCTTCTTCCTTCGAGGAACCCCATTTGAAGGTTAGAACTGTCTGGGCTCCTGCGGCACCCAATTCAAGAGCGCTAGCTAACCCGATACCCATCGTCCCGCCGGTAATCAGCGCTGTTTTGCCGGATAAATCAACTTGCTTCATAACAGTTCCTACTTGACATAAGAGTCTCTTATGGTTTCCAAAGTTTCCGGGAAGCTGAAGCTTATTCGATGCATCAAATCCTCCTGCATACGCGCTTCAATCAGCAATTTCTTTTTCTTGGTGCTAAGAGCATGTTTCAGAAGCCGAACACTCTTCGGATTTTTATCGGCAATTTGCCGGGCAATGTTCCTGGCAACCGGTAAGACTCTTATTTTCGTCACTATATGATTGATATTCGTACCCATCCGCTCCAATTCACTCACTCTAAAACGCTTGGCCGAAAACATCATTTCCGAAGCTATATACGATCCTACCAGCTCAGGAAGCAAAGTCGTGACACCCATTCCCGGTGTAAATCCCATGGACATAAAAACCGCACCAAAACGGCTTTCCCGTGCAGCAACAACAATGTCGCAGCAGGTGACCATGGCAAGACCACCCCCCATAGCATGCCCCTCAACCGCCGCAATAACTGGAAAATCAAGGTTTATAAGGCGTTCTGAGAGAGTAATATCCCTCACTAGCACCCTGCCCTTCGTGAGCGCTACCAATGTATTCTCATCGGCTCCCGCACAAAATACATCATATAGACCCTGCAGTACCATCACTCTTACAGAATCTTTGAAAGTTTCCAATTCGTCCACAGCATCAAGAAAATCTTCCACAAAGCCCTTGGAAAAGGTGTTTTTGCTAACCTCATCATGCATCTTCATCCAGGCAATTCCATCGTCGTCGACTCGCAGCTTGACTACTCCGCTCATACTTCTCCCTGTTCTCCGGAATTGGTTAATGCCCTAGCAGGCTTGAACCTTCCAAACCAATCGGGCATATCTCCTTGTAAAAAGGCATGGATTGAATTCCGAATTTGTGGATTAGACGCAATCTGCACAAGCCGCCCAACTGCAATTCTCCCACGTTCGGCAAGCGGTAAATCCTGGATGTCAGCAATGAATTCCTTGTACTGCAATGTGGCAGTGGGTGAAATACGAGACAGTCTCCTCCCTATTCGCCGAACAGCTCCCTCTATTTCTTCCCTGGGATGTACCTCCTCAACCAGGCCCAGAGTCAAGGCATCGCCTGCCTTGACGGTCGCGGCAGTCTGAACCAGGTAAGCAGCCCTCTTAGGGGAAATACGGCGCGTAAGAAGATATGGCATAACATTGGCCGGTACCAAACCCAAATAAGCCTCGCCCAACTCAAAGACAACCTCCTTATCTGCGATCACAATATCACAGGCCGATGCCAAGCCCACTCCACCGGCCCTAACCGAGCCTTCCAAAATCGCAAGAGTGGTTTTTGGACAGTCATTCAGCGCTAGAAGCAGGGCAGCATAAGACTCAACTCCCCTCTCAAAAACCCCGCTATCCGAACCAGCAAGATAGGCTTCCAAATCCATTCCATGGCAGAAGTGCTCACCACGGGAGCGCAGAAGTATGAAGCGGACATTCGGATTACCAACATACGCCTTAACCGCCTCTATCAGGGAATCAAGCAAATCGGGGGTCAACCGGTTCCCTCCATCGCCATCGCCCATCACTATAACCCCCGCTCCCGAGACAACAAAGGTTTCCAATGCCGCAGGCGCTAACTCCACACATAAGTCCTTACGTAGTCTTTCACCCTTTCCAGGGTGAGGAGTCCCCTGTCTTTGTAAGCAAATTCCCACAAGCCCTCAGGGAAACTGCGATCGGGACTGAAATCGGAAAATCCTGTAGCCTGGTTTCGAGAACATTCAATTCTCTCATATTCCTCCACCGAGACATCCCTGCGAGCATCAAGGCTGTTTTGAATATTCATTTTCCGCATCTCAGTCTGGGCTCCATCGCAGAGCTTTGCGCTCCAAAACTCGCCTATGGCGCCTGAGCCATAAGCATAGAATCCCACCCTATCTCCAGCTCTCAGCTCCAAGTCGCCGGAAAGCAAACCGGCTATGCCCACAAGGTTGCTCGCGCCATAGGTGGAACCTAAAAGGCGTGAAAACTGCAGGGTTGGGGCAACCCTCCTTTCAAAATCTTCAATCACCTCAGCCTTCTTTCGCGGCGCGTTTATATTGCACAATGTGCGATGCGCCTGAAAGGCAATACCCGGGAAGGGTGTATGATAGCAAAACCACCGGTGATCCCTGTCAAAATCAATCCCCCCATCGGCCCTGCTTACATAGTCTTCCCAGGCACCCTCTAAAGCATCCATGTAGGCATAGAGACTCACCTCGTTGTTCCCCACTTCCGCCGTCGCGCTGGGGCGAAACGTATCATAGATATCCGCCGTCCAGGTGCCCTTCCTCCTGGGTTCGAATTCCAGCAATTTCGGGGTATCACTCAGCAGCACCGCCGCAGCGGCTCCGCCCAGCACAAATTCCTCTCTCTTTCCCAGATGCTCTCGTGAGAAATCGGATGAAATAACAAGTGCCTTTCGGCCGCCGTTCAATCCGGAGACCAGCCAATTGACAGCGGCATCCACGGCAGCGATGCCACTATAGCAGGCGTGTTTCGTTTCATAGTTCCTGATACTAGACGGCAAACCAAGCGCTCCTGCTATATTCGTGCTAATGGGCTTGCCAAAGTCAATTGAGCTTTCAGTGCCAACAATCAGCATACCTATGCTTTCGGAATCTGTGTTTTCCACTATCGGTTTGGCCGCGTTTGCCCCCATGGTAACCACGTCTTCCCATAGTGGGTTAAGCGAGCGGGTATCAATTAGAAAATCCTCCACAACATTTTGAGGATTCTTCCCTCTGGCCTCAGCCAGTTTTCTTTGATCAAGGGTCATACTGCACCCATATATGTTTAGGTTTTCAACTCCGATTTTCATTCCTACTCCCTATACTTTAAGGCACATAGGTAAGTCCTCCGGTAACCTTTAGCACCTCACCATTGATGAATCCAGCCTTTTCCGTAGTAAGGTAGTGCACCGCGTCCGCTATTTCGTCTGCTCTGCCAATTCTCTTCATTGGACAGTATTCCAACCAAACAGCTCTAAGTCTTTCCGAGAGCTGTTGGTTCGTTAACTCGGTTTCCACCAGGCCGACGGTTACCACATTGCAGGTGATGCCCTTAGGGCCGTACTCACGGGCCACGGTTTTCGAAAGGGCCACCAATCCACCCTTGCTCGCCGCATAGCCTGCCTGCCCGCTAGCCCCATTTTCCGCCAAAGATGAGATATTTATAATACGCCCAAATCTGTTTCCAACCATGTGCATAATGAAGTGCCTAATGAGATAGAAGGGCCCGGAGAGATTGGTTCGAATCACCGCGTTCCATTGCTCATCGTCCATAAACGCAACCGCATTGTTGCAATTAATGGCAGCGTTGTTGACAAGAATTTCAATATTGCCGAAGGACTCCAGTATGCCGCCGGACACCCTCTCCACCTGCTCTGCATATCCCTGATCCATGAGATGGGCTTCAATCTGAAGATCAGGATTGATCTCTCTAGCTAGTCCCAGTGTCTCATCGGCCGCCTTCTGATTTCCGGCATAGGTAAAGGCGCAGCTATAGCCTTCGCTCACCATCTTCAGCACGATGGCACGGCCAATCCCCCGTGACCCGCCAGTTACAAGCGCATTCACCCTGCGGCCTCATATCGCCTTATTAGCGAGCAGCTATTGATTCCGCCAAAACCAAAGGAATTCTTTAGCATCAAATCAATTTGAAAATCACAGGGCTCAAGCACCACATTCAAATCGATATCCGGATCAAGTCTTCGAATATTGATTGTGGGATGTAATTTCCCGTATTTCATTTGCAAAAGGCCTCCGACTGTTTCCACGAGAGGAGAAGCCCAGCAGGTATGGCCGAGCATCGATTTCGGGGCGTTTATTCTCAATTCTTTGGCATTCTCTCCAAACACATTCTTAATCGCTCTAACCTCCTGCAAGTCACCTGCCGGAGTGCCCGTTGCATGACAATTCACATAGTTAACCTCGCCAGGCCTCACGCCACTCTCTCTTAAGAGCTCAAGCATCACCCTTTCCTGGTCTTCGGCGCCGGGCATGGGAAGGTGATTCGCATTGGTGCCGGCGCTAACGCCAAGTACCTCGCCGTAAATATGGGCACCTCGCTCAAGAGCGCTGTCCAAGCTCTCCAAAACCAGCGTAGCCGCGCCGTGAGAGTATAGGAAACCACATCTGTCGACATCAAAGGGCCTGGAGGCTTCTTCGGGTTTATCCTGATACTCCGGTTTGATCACCACCGCATTGATAATTGTGGATGCCAGGATATCGACAGGTGATATATCAAAGGGGGGACCGCAAACCACCGAACGTATACAGCCACCACCCATGATGTCCCGAAAACCATCGCGGAGGGCCAAATTCCCACTCGCGCAGGCTCCCCCCACCGTGAAACTTGGTCCCTTTAGCTCAAGCACCTCTGCGATAATGCCAGGTATGTTCGAATCGATAGCCTCAACTCCGGCCATTGCTTCTATGTACTCCGGCTCATCCAGGTACTGCTTGATTAACTCAAAAACATAGTTTGAATTGAGATTATGGCCTGCTACCAGCACACTGGCTTCATACGGATTGCCTTCCCCAATTGCCAAACCCGCATCTAACCATGCATCCAACGCAGTCAGAATTCCAATCCGCGCCGAAAAAGTTGTGCGCCGAAAAAGCTTCCTTATAGACTTGTGCCGATCGGCACCCAAGGCACCTTTGAAGCGCGCCAAGACGGAAAAGGCATCATAATCTCCCATGTCGCCGCCAATCTTGCATTCCGCCCTTGAAAGATCAATTGAAGTCCACCGTTTCATGCCGGATTTTCCGGATATCAGATTATTATAATAACCCTCAAGGGTATCTCCAAGTGGATTCACTGTTCCCATGCCGGTTATTACAACCCGTCTGCTCATATGTATCCCCTAAACCGCTAGCTTGTTGATTGATTCGAGAGTGCCCGCGGTCTCGCATTTCAGGCCATTGCGTAATGATTTCCACAGTCCGCTTAGGACAGTTCCCGGACCGGTTTCAAGAACACGTTTGGGAGACAGGCCCATGATGCCAAGCTCCGAGGCAACCCACTTAACCGGTGAAATCAACTGATCAAGACAGTATTTCTTCGCATCCTCCCCACTTCTTAACGCCTCGCCCGTAGCGTTAACAAAAACCGAAATTGCCGGATCGGAGAAGTGAGTATTCGCTATATGCTCAGAAAACTCTTCCTTCGCGGCAGCCATCAATGGAGAATGAAATGGACCAGATACCTTCAAACGCACGATTCTCATAGCTCCCGCCTCGTCCAACCTCGCCTCGGCAATCGACATGCCCTTGTTAACACCCGAAAGCACCACCTGCCTTGGACTGCTATGGTTAGCAATATAGACAGACTCAATGTCTTTGATGACATCTTCAACACTATCGATTTCCAGGCCAATCACTGCCATCATGCCCGGAGAACCCTCGAAAGAATTCAAGGCACGGCTTGCCCTTTCCATTGCCTCCCCCCGTAGCTGCACCAACGAAAAAAGGTCGTTCCGTTCGATAACCCCTGCCTGATAAAGTGCCGAATACTCCCCCAGGCTGAAGCCTGCGCAAATATCCGGAACTATTCCACGCTCCGCGAGAACTCTTGATGATGCCAAATTAACCAGGGTAACGGCAATCTGAGTATTCTCTGTGCATCTTAGCTCCTCCTCCGAGCCCTCAAAAAGAAGCCTGGCAAGATCCCTGCCGCTATTATCGGATGCCTCTTCAAAAAGCAGTCTCACTTCCCTGCTGTGCTCATAGAGTCCGTATCCCATACCCGGATACTGAGCACCCTGGCCAGGGAAAAGATAACAAATCATATTTCCTCATCCTGTCGGATTCGAACAGGTATCATAGTGGATGAATATCGCCTTCTCAATCCTCGTGATTACTTTGTTTTATCCCGCGTTTCTCCGACACCTTCAATTCCCCTTGAGAATTAGCCAGCTCCGGCGGATAATTTTTCAGTGATAGAGCCTGTAGATCAGCCTTGGTTAGTCGGGGCGGCTCCAAAAGCACTTCGGGCTTTTCGATTAGTTCCTTTAGCAGAATTATAGCTCGTCCACTATATATTCCGTCACAGATTCTATCATCAAAGGCATACACAGTCTTTACAACATCTCTCTGTCTCATCTTCCCCTCTGAATCGGGCTGCCACTTCCGTCTAACAATTCCAAGCGAAGCAAAGAGCCCGCAGGTACCAAAATCATAGAGATGATGGTACGGCGCCTCCACGCCCACGCTTCCAACATTTGTTACACAGACAGAACCATGGAATGGTGAACCTCTCATCAGGAACCGGGGCATCATATTCCACGAATCAATCTTCCGAATCAACCAAAAAAAGAAACGGATAACAAAACGAGGAAATTTCAATAAGAGCACATTTAAGTCTTCACTGTCATTCCCCGCGCCTCTGGTTGCCTCCCTCAAGCGTTTCTTAAACGTATCACCTATAGTCCTGAGAGTTGTAAAGGGCGAATAATTCCCCAAAATCCATAGTTCCTCCGCATCCTCAGTTAGCTGTTTTTTTGCAATGAAATTGATACCGATGCGATTGCGCTGCCACATGCGGTAGCCGATGGTAAAACGGTTTAACTTCGGCTTAAGTACGAATACTCGCACAATCGCGGTGATGAAAAGCTGAAAAAAGGTAACCTTGGCCCTGTTCTCCACCACCTGCCGTCTGTTGAACTTACGAAGAAAGGACAGAGTATTGGTTATATCAATTTCCTGCTCCGAAAAAATAGTTCCGCCTACTCTCGTCGGCATTATGTAGGGCGTGATCCTGGTATGTGGGGAAATATCTCCAAGATACGTGCCATCAGAACGTTTTTTGAACATTTAGGCAATCATACCTTACAAAAGAATAATTTTGAAGACAAAGGCTGAGACAAAATTCGAACACACCGCAGATTAAATATGCTATGATGAAGAGGAGGCAATAATGCAATGAAAGCAAAATTAGCCCTGCTAACCGGTGGGTCTAGCGGCATAGGACTTGCTGTGGCAGCTGAACTGATAAGAGACGGCGCTTCGGTAATCCTTGTTGCACGCGGGGAAGAGCAATTGACCAGGGCAAAGATAGAGCTTGAACGAATGGCGGTGCGGGATGCAATCCGTGTGCGCATTCACATTCTATCTCTGGACGTCTCCGACGCAGATGCAGTCAACAGAATGTTACCCTCCCTTCTCGATAAAGTCGGAACCCCAAATTTGTGTTACATAGGCGCTGGCATCGCTTATCCTAATCATTTCGAAAGAATACCCCTGGAAATTTTCCGGCAGACCATGGATGTGAACGTCGGCGGCGCTTGGAATGTGCTTAGCGCCGTGATACCTCGGATGAAAACCGATGGGGGGGGGATTATTGTCATCGTATCGTCTATGGCCGGGCTTGTGGGCACCTACGGATACAGTGCATATGCGACCTCTAAATTTGCCCTCGTTGGGCTCTCGCAATGCCTGCGCAATGAGCTTAAACCGGATGGCATAGATGTTAAAGTACTCTGCCCCCAGGATACCGACACGCCTCAACTCGCTGCCGAAGACAAAACGAAACCGGATGAAACCCGAAGGATCAGTAGGAACGCCCCCGTAATGAGCCCACAAACCGTTGCAAAGACGCTCACGAAAGCCCTCGGAAGCAAAAAATTCCTCATAATCCCGGGAAGAATGGGCAAGATAGGTTGGCTTATCTACAGACTCTTCCCCAGGCTGGTATACAGCATGTTCGATAGGGATGTCAGTTACGTCAGAAAGCGGAAAACCGCCGCTACTTCGACTTCTCGAATTTTCTAAGTTCCCTGTGGGTGGAATCCAGCTTTTTCACAAGTTTGCGGATTGACTCTTCGGTTACTGTCCCCGGTGTTTTTTTTCAGTTTTGTAAACCTCTTCGCCGAGGGTGGTCATTTGCTCACGAATTCTCCGCTTCAAGTTGTAAACATCCAGCTTCCTCTGCCCTTCGGTAGATAGCCCGGTTGCCTTTTTTGCAACGACATTGCTCCATCCTTGATTTCCTTTGCGATATCAGTTCCAATCTTCTTCCAATCCGGCACAGCTACTCCCCCTCACATCAGTGATACTTCCTCCAATATAGGTATCCTAGGATATACTTGTGAGCCTTTCCTCTCTACCTTTGAGGGGGCTCTAAGGAAAGAGGTTCTTCAGCTTGCCTTTTCAAGCAATTGCGCGAAGGCGAATTTGGAAGTGCGGTCTAATGGCAGCATACAGATAGAGTTTACCCTCGGCAGTCCTGAGTTCGGCAACATCAATGTGAAAAAAGCCGATCAGGTATTGCTTGAATTTCTTCCTGACAGGCTTGCTTCCTTCCGCTATCCGGCAATCCGGATATGCCGCGTCGTTTTGAAAGCAGCGATGGAGGGAGGAACGCCTCAGATGCCATATAGATTGGCTGCAGGGCATAGCGGCGCGTCTGTGTGTAGAACTTATCCCGTGGAGCCTCCTTCCCTGCAGCGGAGGGCAATGCACCGGTTAAAACACGGGATGAAACACCTGCAAGTTATGCAAGCCAGGGGGGCTTGATGTTTTTGGCCGCAGGGCCGGAAAAGGTGGCTGGCAAAAAAATTGAACAATGAGGTTGTTATCCCTTGCTGGAGGGTGTATAGTACAAATGGAAATAGACTTACTAAGTCTACGAGAAAACTCAACCTCTGAAGGAGAGATAAACATGGAAACTGCCTATGGCGTCATTTCGGCCCTGATCATCCTTTTGGCATCCTGCAAGGGTTCCACAGCCCCAGCCTGGGTGGTAAGCAACCTTGCAGGCAGCGGCACGTTCGGTCATGTGGATGGTGCCGCGGCAACAGCGCGGTTTAACGGACCCGCCAGGGTGGCCCTGGACTCATCGGGCGATGTCTATGTGGCAGAGTATGGCAACGATCACATTCGGAAGATCACTCAAACTGGGGGAGCCTGGACGGTAGGCACCCTTGCAGGCAGCGGCAAGCAGGGTCATCGGAATGGCGCCGCCTATGATGCGCGGTTTAACAGCCCCATCGGCGTGGCCCTGGACTCATCGGGCAATGTCTATGTGGCAGATAGAGACAACCATCGCATTCGGAAGATTACTCAAACTGGGATAGCCTGGACGGTAGGCGACTTTGCAGGCAGCGGTGCGCAGGGTCATCAGGATGGCGCCGCCGCATCGGCGCAGTTTGACGAGCCCGAGGGCGTGGCCGTGGACTTATCGGGCAATGTCTATGTGGCAGATACTAACAACCATCGCATTCGGAAGATCACCAAAGAAAAAGATGGAACCTGGACGGTAAGCACCCTTGCAGGCAACGGCACGCAGGGTCATCAGGATGGCACCGGCGCAGCGGCGTGGTTTTACTGGCCCACCGGCGTGGCCCTGGACTCATCGGACAATGTCTATGTGGCAGATTATGGCAACCATCGCATTCGGAAGATCACCGAAGAAGATGATGGAACCTGGATGGTAAGCACCATTGCGGGCAGCAGAACTCTCGGTCATCTGGATGGCGCCGCGGCAACGGCGCAGTTTCGCAACCCCACCGCCGTGGCCCTGGACTCATCGGGCAATGTCTATGTGGCAGATGAAAACAACCATCGCATTCGGAAGATCACCGAAGAAGATGATGGAACCTGGACGGTAAGCACCATTGCGGGCAGCGGCGCGGGTGGTCATCAGAATGGCGCCGGCGCAGCGGCGCGGTTTAACTTACCCGCCGGCGTGGCCCTGGACTCATCGGGCAATGTCTATGTGGCAGAGTTTGACAACAATCGCATTCGGAAGATCACCGAAGATACTGGAATTTGGACGGTAAGCGACTTTGCAGGCAGCGGCACGCAGGGTCATCAGGATGGCCCGCCGCATCGGCGCAGTTTAACGGGCCCATCGGCGTGGCCCTGGACTCATCGGGCAATGTCTATGTGGCAGATATTTTCAACGATCGCATTCGGAAGATAGAGTATAGGGTGCCCTAGGATATACTTGTGAGCCCTCCCTCTCTACCTTTGAGGGGGCTCTAAGGAAAGAGGTTCTTCAGCTTGCCTTTTCAACCGATTGCGCGAAGGCGAATTTGGAAGTGCGGTCTAATGGCAGCATATAGATAGAGTTTACTCTCGGCAGTCCTGAGTACGGCAGCATCGGTGTGAAAAAAACCGATAGGACATTGCTTGAGTTTCTTCCTGGCAGGTTTGCTTCCTTCCACTGTCCGGCAATCCGGATATGCCGCGTCGTTGAAAGCAGCGATGGAGGGAGGAACGCCTCAGATGCCATATAGATTGGCTGCAGGGCATAGCGGCGCGTCTGTGTGTGGAACTTGTCCCGTGGAGCCTCCTTCCCTGCAGCGGAGGGCAATGCACCGGCTAAAACACGGGATGAAACACCCGCAAGTTATGCAAGCCAGGGGGGCTCGATGTTTTTGGCCGCAGGGCCGGAAAAAGTGGCTGGCAAAAAAATTGAACAATAAGGTTGTTATCCCTTGCTGGAGGGTGTATAGTACAAATGGAAATAGACTTGCTAAGTCTACGAGAAAACTCAACCTCTGAGGGAGAGATAAACATGAAAACTGCCCATGGCGTCATTTCGGCCCTGATCATCCTTTTGGCATCCTGCAAGGGTTCCACAGCCCCAGCCTGGGTGGTAAGCAACCTTGCAGGCAGCGACACGTTCGGTCATGTGGATGGTGCCGCGGCAACGGCGCAGTTTAACAGCCCCGCCGGCGTTGCCGTGGACTCATCGGGCAATGTCTATGTGGCAGATTATGGCAACGATCGCATTCGGAAGATCACTCAAACTGGGGGAGCCTGGACGGTAGGCACCCTTGCAGGCAGCGGCGCGGAGGGTTATCAAGATGGCGCCGCCGCATCGGCGCAGTTTAACAGCCCCGTCGGCGTGGCCGTGGACAAATCGGACAATGTCTATGTGGCAGATAGTGACAACCATCGCATTCGGAAAATCACCAAAGAAGATGATGGAACCTGGACGGTAGACACTCTTGCGGGCGACGGCACGAAAGGTGATCAGGATGACACCCCCACAACAACGGCGCGGTTTGAAGAGCCCGAGGGCGTAGCCCTGGACTCATCGGGCAATGTCTATGTGGCAGATACTAACAACCATCGCATTCGGAAGATCACCAAAGAAAAAGATAGAACCTGGACGGTAAGCACCCTTGCAGGCAGCGGCACGAAGGGTCATCAGGATGGCGCCGCGGCAACGGCGCAGTTTAACTGGCCCACCGGCGTGGCCCTGGACTCATCGGACAATGTCTATGTGGCAGATGGAGGCAACCATCGCATTCGGAAAATCACCAAAGAAGATGATGGAACCTGGACGGTAAGCACCATTGCGGGCAGCAGAACTCTCGGTCATCTGGATGGCGCCGCGGCAACGGCGCAGTTTCGCTACCCCACCGGCGTGGCCCTGGACTCATCGGGCAATGTCTATGTGGCAGATCAAGTCAACCATCGCATTCGGAAGATCACCGAAGAAGATGATGGAACCTGGACGGTAAGCACCCTTGCAGGCAGCGGCGCGGGTGGTCATCAGAATGGCACCGGCGCAGCGGCGCGGTTTAACTTCCCCGTCGGCGTGGCCGTGGACAAATCGGGCAATGTCTATGTGGCAGATTTTAACAACGATCGCATTCGGAAGATGGAGTATAGGGTGCCCTAGGGTACACTTGTGAGCCTTTCCTCTCTACCTAAAGGGGGGGCTCTAAGGAAATCGGAGGAGATTCTTCGGCTTGCCTTTTCAAGCAATTGCGCGAAGGCGAATTTGGAAGTGCGGTCTAATGGCAGCATATAGATAGAGTTTATCCTCTGCAGCCCTGAGTACGGCAGCATCGGTGTGAAAAAAGCCGATCAGGTATTGCTTGAGTTTCTTCCTGGCAGGTTTGCTTCCTTCCACTGTCCGGCAATCTGGATATGCCGTGTCGTTGAAAGCAGCGATGGAGGGAGGAACGCCCCCGTAATGAGCCCACAAACCGTTGCAAAGACGCTCACGAAAGCCCTCGGAAGCAAGAAATTCCTCATAATCCCGGGAAGAATGGGCAAGATAGGTTGGCTTATCTACAGACTCCTCCCCAGGCTGGTATACAGCATGTTCGATAGGGATGTCAGTTACGTCAGAAAGCGGAAAACCGCCGCTACTTCGACTTCTCGAATTTCCTAAGTTCCCTGTGGGCGGAATCCAGCTTTTTCACAAGTTTGCGGATTGACTCTTCGGTTACTGTCCCCGGTGTTTTTTTTTCAGTTTTGTAAACCTCTTCGCCGAGGGTGGTCATTTGCTCACGAATTTTCCGCTTCAAGCTGTAAACATCCAGCTTCCTCTGTCCTTCGGCAGATAGCTCGGTTGCCTTTTTTGCAACGACATTCGCTCCATCCTTGATTTCCTTTGCGATATCAGTTCCAATCTTCTTCCAATCCGGCACAGCTACTCCCCCTCACATCAGTGATACTTCCTCCAGTGTAGCTGCCCTGGATTATTTTGACAAGGTGTTCAACCAAAAAAGCCAGCGGATTTAAGGCACGGCACCCGTTTCTAGGGATTGCTCGATTCAAAGAGCTCATCTATCGCATTCTTGGCCTCAACAAAGCGATCATTGTAGTCGCCGCTGATAATCCGATAGTCAATCCCATATTCAGTAAGCATTTTCTTAAGATGCGCATTGTTTTTCTTCCTGGTTTCCTCAGCGCCGGCAAAGCGTATGCCATCGCTAACCCATTCTAAATCGGGTTCCAGGTATAGCCAGAGATCAAATTTTTGCCGCCTGATGATTTGGTCGATCAGGCTGCTGCGCCGCCCAAAGTACATCTCCAAATAGTACTGCGTTACAATCGCCTCACTATCAACCAGTAGTATTTTGTTGCAATTCAAAGACAGTTTTTCGGCTAGTAGGAAATGCTCCATTGCCAACTGATCAAAGTGCTCCTCAGTTAGCTGGTTGCTGTATTGGTAGGAATAATCTCTGCCAACTTCCCGAACATAGGGCGTGTTGTAGAATTTACTGAGTTTTTCGGTGAGCGTGGTCTTTCCCACACTTTCCGTGCCCACCAGAGCTATCCGCTTCACAAAGAAGGTCTGCACTGTTTTGGGCAGCAGCCACCAATAGTCATACAGGTTTCGCCGAATTTCGGCAGCCGAATGAGCGGCAACGGCATCCCTTCGAACATCAATAACAACGTGCTCGGCCTCGGGGTAGTACTTATCGAAAAGTTCATCATACTCATGCCCCGAACTAAATACATGAGTGATAGTCTTCCCGATAGCCCTCTTCACGGCCTTCGTGCCATCATCCCAATCATTCGATTTTCCCCAGTTTTCCACATTGATATGAAGTATCCGTATGTTCTCCAGTTGGCTCAAGCACTCACCGATCCAACTCAGTCTTACCTCTGCCGGCATAACCTGTACACCATCTGCCCTGCAAACCCGATCGTCCTCATCACTGGAATTGACAACTACATAGAGATTCTCCACATGATTGCTCGCCTCAATGATCGCAAAAATATGCCCGCGATGAAACGGAAGAAAACGGCCTCCAATGAAGCCAACCGTTTCTTTGATATGCTCCAGGGAATGCAGCATAGTTCTCCTCTTTGACACAGAATCCAAGTGCCCTAATTTATCATGCAATCGAAGCATGGTGGAAACCAGATACCAAGACTTGAGCGCCTGGAATCGAACACCCCGTCATGGGAGCAAAATCAATCCCTTAGTGGTCTTCAACATCAGGTGAAATATACGCTATGTTCCGTTTATGAGAGAAAGGGCGCTAATACTACTTGCAAACGATGATGGCATTGATTCACCCGGCTTGGCAGCCGCTGCCGAAGCGCTGCTTCCAACTGCCGATATTCTTGTGGCTGCCCCCAAGTTTCAGCAAACAGCGTCCGGGAGGGCGCTCCAAGGCCCTTCTGAGGCCGTCTTTGAATCACGCCTTCTCAATGTTGCAGATACGAATCTCAATGTCTGGTGTCTTGAGGCCTCGCCCGCAACCACGGTTCGTCATGCGCTTCAATGTCTTTGCTCCGAGCGATGGCCGGATATGATGGTATCCGGAATCAACTACGGCGAAAATCTGGGCACCAATGTCAGCGCTTCCGGAACTGTCGGAGCGGCGATACAGGCCGCAATTTGGGGTATAAGAGCATTGGCGGTTTCTTTCGAAGTGCCGTATGAATTCCATTACGCGCATGGAAATGTGGATTGGAGGGGCGCCAAGGAGGTGTTAGAGCGCGTAGCCAGGCAGTTGCTAGTCAAAATCTGGCCCAGGGATGTGGATATTATCAAGGTGGATATACCGGGAACAGCCAACAAAACTACTCCCTGGAGAGTCTGCAGGCAGTCCCGCGAACCTGGTTGGTGGGGTTTTGTACCTGGTGCACGATACGACACGCCAGTGGGTGAGACTATTGGGCAAAGGGGTCCTCGCCCGGGTGAAAGCGGGCAGCCACATGATGATTTGACTGCTCTTCATCAGAGAGAGGTTGCCATTACGCCGCTGAGCCTGGATATGTCATCCAGGGTTCATTTGGAAGAGATTCGCAGGCTATTCTAATCGGCCGCCGGTTTTGATTCGGTGGCTGGGAAGTGAGGAGGGCTGGTGCGGTGTCTTACAATCGCAAGGGTCTCTTTTGCAAGTCGCTCCACCTCGGCCCAATTCCGGCTGCTTAGAAGATTGGCGCTTACCAGCCAGCTTCCGCCGCATGCGAGTACCGCCGGACGAGCTAGCCATTGAGCCAAGTTCGCAGAATCAATACCTCCGGTGGGCACAAACCAAACATCAGAATATGGGCCATGCAGGGCATCCAGCCTCGCCGGACCGCCGGATGCTGCGGCGGGAAAGAATTTAAGGGCGCTAAGTCCCTTAGCGGCAGCCATTTCAATGGCGAGGGTTGAATCCACACCGGGGAGGATGGGAATTTGCTGCTCTATTGCCCAGTCCACCACAGTCTCATTGAATCCGGGGGATACCAGAAAATCGGCACCCGAATCCCGCGCCGCCCTGGCCTGATGAAGCGTTCTCACTGTACCGGCTCCCACCAGGAAATCTCCCCGTTTTGACATCTTCCTGATAATCTCAAGTGCCCTGGAAGTGCGAAGAGTCACTTCAACAACGGGAAGTCCTCCATCAATGAGTGCTTCCGCAAGTTCATCGGCGCTGCCGGGATCCCCGAGAGTGACAATCGGTATAACTCCGTAAGCAGCAATCCTTGCCAGAAAAGCCTCGAACAACAAATCCTCCAATCAGTTAAGGGCTAAGATGCCTGTCTCAAACCTCTCTTCTCATTCTAGCCAGGTCAGGTGTCGCCCGGAATGGTCAGCACCAACCTATCCGAGCAATATCATATTCGAGGGCAACGTGAGGTGTCAAAGACGAATGATGAACCAAACTATTTCCGAATTTCTCCTACTCTCAGATTGCAGGAATACGGCGCCTGTTCTAAGCTATCACTCGAAGGTGAAGCAAACAATTGCATACACATTAACTGACGAGGCTCCCATGCTCGCAACCCATGCCTTGTTGCCGATTATACAGGCCTTTTGCCGCGCTGCTGAAATAGAGATTGAAACAAAGGACATATCTCTCGCCGCAAGGATCCTCGCCGCCTTCCCGGAACGACTCAGCGAAGAACAAAGAGTTCCAGACGTATTAGCCAGTCTCGCGAAACTGGTTAAGAACCCCCGAGCCAACATAGTGAAGTTGCCCAATATCAGCGCCTCTGTTCCCCAAATCCGGCAGGCAGTGGAAGAACTCCGAGGAAAAAATTACCACCTGCCTCTATATATCGAGAATCCTGAGGATGAGGAGGAGGAATTGATTCGGGCCAGGTATGATGGAATCAAAGGGAGCGCCGTAAATCCGGTTCTCCGAGAGGGAAATTCCGATAGGCGTCCTCCACCTGCCATTAAACGCTATGCTAGAGAGCATCCCCATCCAATGGGCCCCTGGTCTCCTGAATCAAGAACTCACGTAGCCAGTATGTCTCACGGAGATTTTCGCGGCAGCGAGAAGTCCCTAGCTGTGGCACATGAAACAACCTTTCACATTGAGTTCATTCCCGATAGGGGTAAGCCCATCCGTCTTCGCCCTCCAGCTCCCCTTGAAAGGGGTGAAATAATTGATTCAGCAGTGATGAGCTGCCGAGCTCTCAGAGAGTACTTTGAGCGAGAAATGACGGATGCGAGATCAAGGGGGCTGCTGCTTTCGCTGCACCTCAAAGCTACCATGATGAAAGTTTCCGATCCTGTGATATTCGGGCACGCGATATCGGTTTATTTCAAATCTCTCTTTGAAAAACACCAGGCTGTCTTCGATGAGCTTGATGTACGTCCTGAAGAAGGACTTGGTCAGCTTGAGAGCAAAATCGCTCAGTTGGAAACCGGACAGAAAGAGAAGATTCTGGCAGACCTTGAGGCCGTTTACAGAATCCGCCCCCCCCTCGCTATGGTAAATTCCGAGAAGGGAATAACAAACCTCCATGTGCCAAGCGACATAATTATAGATGCCTCCATGCCCGCCCTAATCCGAAACTCGGGAAAGATGTACGCTGGAGACGGAAGCCTCAGCGATACCAAGGCACTGATACCCGATAGCAGCTATGCCCCTATATTTCAGTGTGTCATTGATTTCTGCCGTGAAAACGGCAGCTTCAATCCGTCCACAATGGGAAGCGTATCTAACATTGGCCTGATGGCGCAAAAAGCCGAGGAGTATGGCTCGCACGATAAAACCTTCATCGCCCCCGCTGCGGGCCTAATCCGGGCCGTCGATGCGGATGGAAGAGGTTTTCTGGAACAAAGGGTAGAGAAAGGCGACATCTTCCGCATGTGTCAAACAAAGGATGCGGCCATTAGAAACTGGGTAAACTTAACGGTTTCCAGAGCCAAAAAGACAGAGATTCCAGCTTTTTTCTGGCTGGATCGGGAAAGACCTCACGATGCAATGCTGATAGCCAAGGTTAACCGCTATATGCAAGTCGGTGGAGGAATCGATATCAAGATAGTCGGACCCGCCGAGGCCTGTCAGATGACATTGGCGCGCACCGCCGAGGGAAAGGATACTATATCGGCTACCGGGAACGTACTGCGTGACTACCTCACCGATCTCTTTCCCATACTTGAACTCGGTACAAGCGCAAAAATGCTGTCAGTGGTGCCGCTGATGAATGGCGGCAGTATGTTCGAAACCGGGGCCGGTGGTTCCGCACCAAAGCATGTCCAACAGCTCCAAACCGAAAATCACCTGCGCTGGGACTCATGCGGCGAATATCTCGCATTGGCCGCCTCCCTCCAGCATCTGGCCGACACATCGGGTAAACCCAAGCCCGAGATATTGGCCGTAACCCTCGACATGGCCATTGGCGAACTCCTGAAAAACCGAAAGGCGCCCTCACGAAAATGCGGCGAACTTGATAACCGGGGCAGCGCCTACTACTTGGCTGCTTACTGGTCGCAGGCTCTTGCAAAGCAGAGCAGGGATATTGAGTTAAAAGCGAAATTTCTCAATTCTGCGCGCAGTTTGCTGGAAAATGAAGGGAAGATTGTCAAAGAGCTAACAGAGATTCAGGGTAAACCTGTCAACCTGGGAGGTTACTACCTGCCGGATCCGGACGCCTTGGAGGCCATAATGAAGCCAAGCCCCACTCTCAACAGGATAATTGATTCCATTGGCAAATAATGACCCGCAGGCTCATCCTCATCATGAATTCCGACGCCCTCGGAATACATGGGTAGATAAACATCGAAGCAGCACCGCCTCTACTTTGATTGAAAGCACTGTATAACCCGGGGAAGTATAGAATTTGGGAAAATGGAATTTCCAGCATTAATCGCTGCAATTTATTGTAGAAGTGGTTGAAGCATTTTGGAGCCGGTGATTTGCTGCGGTAAAATGGGATAATTCTCATTTTTCTGACCAAAGGGGGAATTCTCCGGTACGGAACAGGGTGCAGATGTGATGGAGTTCAATGCTGAAATCAGCAAAAAACGCATTCGGCAGAGCCAACTCCTCGGTATCTCCCGTGCTTGGAAAACTAGATAGCGGATTCCATATCCAGCATGGAATTCTGTGAAAATGAAAAAAATCAAGTTCGAATGTGGCCGCAAGTTCTTTGATGAGGACAATCGCAGGATCAATCCGGACAATGTGAAATACGATGTGGTGAGCAGCTTCGGCAAGCTCATGGAAATTGCTGGTATCGGAATGGTTTCTTCCGATGGGGAAGCTTGCCGATGAACGGAAAAAAGAAGAAAATTGTTTCAGTCAAAAACATGGGGATTTTTGGGAGATAAGGCATGGGCCCAATCACCAATGAATCGTATCAACGATGAATTCTCCCATTTGGAGGGTGCGTTTGAGCAAGGTGCTTCACCTACTTGATATTGCGGAGACGAAGGCCACAGCAAACTTTGTCCCGCAAAAAATCGAAGACAGGAATCCAGATCAGTATTTGACATTACTTCAAAATATCGGTGATGCCGAAGAAGCTGCTGAAAAATCCCAAACAGAGATGGAAGCTTAATGAGAATTCTCCACACTTCAGACTGGCATTTAGGCCGCTCCCTTTACGGTCGAAAACGCTATGGAGAGTTTTCAGCCTTCCTGGATTGGCTGACTCAGATCATCGAAGATAAAAAGATAGATGCCCTGCTTGTTGCCGGTGATGTGTTCGATATCAGCACACCTAGCAATTGGGCGCAGGGGCTCTATTATCGATTTCTCTGCCGCGTTGCCGCATCCTGCTGTCGTCATGTTGTGATCATAGCCGGAAATCATGATTCTCCATCATTCCTAAATGCCCCGAAAGAACTGCTGCGCGCGCTGAATGTGTATGTGGTTGGCTCCATGACCGGCTCGTTGGATGATGAGGTTATTATTCTTTGCACGGATGATAAGCCGGAGGCCATAGTCTGCGCGGTGCCTTATTTACGCGATAAGGATATCCGCACGGCTGAGCCGGGAGAAACGATTGACGATAAAAACGCTAAGCTCGTGGAGGGACTGAAAAACCATTACTCGGGCGTTTGCGCTATTGCCGAGCAGAAACGTGCCGAATTCCAAAACTCGGGGCACGATAACATTCCCATAGTGGCCATGGGACACCTCTTCACCGCGGGCAGTAAGACGGTTGATGGTGATGGTGTTCGGGAGCTTTATGTTGGATCGCTGACGCACGTCGGTGAGGAGGTTTTTCCCTCATCAATTGATTATCTCGCCCTCGGGCACCTGCATCTTCCTCAGGAGGTCGGCAGATCAAAGCATATACGCTACTGTGGTTCGCCCATCCCAATGGGTTTCGGTGAGACGACTCAGGAGAAAAAGATTGTGCTCATTGATTTCAACGGCAGCACGCCAAATATCCAGGAATTCCCTGTGCCGTGTTTTCAGAAGCTGGTTCGCATTGTTGGAACTCTGGATGACATCCACGCGAAGCTGGAGGAATTGAAAAAAGAGAAAAGCTCCGCATGGCTCGATATTGAATATACCGGCAGCAGCATCATCGACAGCCTGCGCGGAATGCTTGAAGAGACAATAGCGGACTCTGCAATGGAAATACGTCGAATAAGGAATCGGCATCTCATGAACCGAATGATCAGTACGGCCGCGGAAGATGAAACCCTGGATGATTTGAATGCCGGAGATGTTTTTGCCCGTTGTTTGGATGCCTTTGAGGTTCCGGATGAAGATCGGAAAGAACTGACAGCATCTTACAACGAAATAATTAAGTCCTTTCGTGAAGAAGACGTGAACGCGGAATAAAAAGGCTGATTATGAAAATACTTGAACTCCGATTTAGGAACCTAAACTCCCTCTATGGCGAATGGGTTATAGACTTCACCAATTCCGAATATGCTTCCAATGGAATCTTCGCGCTGATGGGTCCAACTGGTGCTGGAAAATCAACGATACTGGATGCTATCTGTCTTGCCCTGTATGGGGCCACACCGCGACTTGGAAAAATAACCAAGAGCGGGAACGAGATTATGTCCCGTCAGACCGGTGAATGCTACGCCGAAGTTTTGTTCGAATCCCGGACTGGTCGGTTCCGGTGCCACTGGGAACAGCGTCGGGCGCGGAAAAGGCCTGGAGGAAGCCTACAGGATCAGGAGCATCAGATTGCGGATGCCGATACCGGAAAAACTATAGAAACCAAAAAGAGCCTTGTTGGTGAGGTCATTGAAAACAAAACCGGGATGGATTTCGACCGCTTCACCCGTTCCATCCTGCTGGCACAAGGTGGGTTCGATACCTTTCTGAAAGCAAACATTGAGCAAAAATCAAAAATACTCGAACAGATCACCGGCACCGAGATCTATTCGGAAATTTCACGCCGAGTTCATGAACGCCAGCGTGAAGAGCGAGAGAAGTTGAACATCCTGACCGCCGAATCATCCGCTATTGTGACTTTGAACCAGGAACAGGAAGAAGAAATTCAAGGAGAACTTGGATTCAAACAGAAGCAGGAGACCGAGCTTGCCGGCAAAGCAATCGAAGCCGGTAGGAATATCACGTGGCTGACCGCCATTGAAGGTTTGAAAAAGGAAATTCTCAGTCATAGGGATGAGGCAGCAAAACTAAGGAGCAATGCCGAGGCGTTCAAACCAAAGCGAGTGAAACTTGAACAGGCTGTCAAAGCAGCGTCATTGGACGGGTTATACGCCACGCTCACTGTCCTCCGCAAACAGCAGACTGATGATCAAGCCCTATTGAAAGCGGAGAAAACCGTACTTCCCGAACTGGAAGAATCCGCAGGCACACAGGCCAAAGCCCTTAAGGCTGCCGAGCAGCTCACCCTTGGAGCTAAAAAAAATATGAAAGCGGAATTTCCGCTGATTCAAAAAATCCGATCACTTGATCAAAAAATTGAGGAGCAGACAGATGCTGCTTTGGAAGACGCTGAAACCTACGCCAAGGAGGTAGAAAAGCTTGAAGCGAGCAAGCAGACTCGGGAGAAAGAACAGAAAAGGCGAATCGCAGCCGAAAAAATGCTGGAAACTGCTGAGCAATATCTCAAAGAGCATGCAGAGGATGAATGGCTGATCAGTGGTTTGGCTGGTATTGAAGAACAGTTCGGTAACCTGCTCGCCAGGCAGCAGGAGATTGTTCAAAAAGAAATCAATCTTAAAAACGCCGATGCGGCCGCGGCAGAGATTTCAAAGAAACTGGAATCAGCAAGAAGGCAATTTTCCCTTAAAGAGAAAGAACTGGAGGAAGCTGCTAAAAATCTTCAGCAGGGCAAAAATGATCTGAGCGAATTGCTGGGTGACAGATTACTTAGGGAACATCGCGCCGAGAAAGAAGCCCTGCTTAGTGAAAGGGCCTATATCAAGAGGATCGAAGTGCTTGAAGATCACCGGGCCAAGCTGGAAGATGGCAAGCCGTGTCCGCTTTGCGGCTCAACCGAACATCCTTTTGCAGAGGGAAATATTCCGATGCCTGATGAAATCGAGCAAAAGATTGCATCACTTGCCAAATTGATCGCCAACGCAGAGAATCAGGGAGCCGCCGTCAAAGAACTGGAATGGGCGGAAAGTACCGCCCACAAAAACCTGCATGAGAGCGAAAAGCTGGAAACCATTGCCGTCAATGAGAAGAAAGCTGCTGAAAAGACGCATTCTGAATTGAAGAATACTCTCACGAAACTTCGGGCCAGTTTTGGAGCGCTCAAGCTGGCGGTGTCCGGAAAGCTTCAACCGCTTGGTATCACGGAAATACCTGAATCAGAGGTCTCAGCACTGCTTGAATCCCTCAAAGCAAGGCTGTGGGCATGGCAGAAACAGGCAAAGCAAAGGGCCGAAATCGAGAAACAGATTATCGCCATCGACAGCGGGGTGAAGGGTCTGAATGTCGTGATTGATACGCAGATTAAGACCCTGATTGAAAAAAAGAAGAATCTGGAACAGTTGAACAGGGAATTGACCGACAGAATAAAAAAGCGGAATGACTCATATGGCGATAAAAAGCCAAGCGAGGAGGAACGCCGCCTGGACAAAGCTATCACGGATGCCGAACAGGCAGAAAAGAAGGCCGAAAATCTGAATTCCAGACTACAGAAGAAATTTGCGGCCTCCAAAATTCATGTTGATTCCCTGAATAAGCGCATCGAGCAGAGAGCGCCCGGGCTAAAAAAGACGGAAGCTGATTTTTCGGCAGCTATGCTCCCAGCAGGGTTTTTAGATGAAAAAATGTTCCTTGAGGCCAGACTAACCAATGAGGAAAGAGAAACTCTATCTTCCCGGGCAAATAAGCTGGATAAGGCGGAAATTGCAATCAAGGCAAAACTGAAAGACCGGGAGAGGCGTTTGGCCGCTGAGAACGCCAAAAAGCTCACCGAGAAAAACCTTGAGGAGCTGGGGCCGCAGTTCAAAAGATATGAAGAATCCCTAAAAGAATTGCGAAATACCATTGCCGGTCTCCAACACAAGCTGAGTGAAAACAGGGCATCCAAGGATCGAATCAAAGAAAAGCAGTACGCCATCGAGAGCCAGAAAAAGGAGTGTCATCGCTGGGAAAAACTGCACGGACTTATCGGTTCAGCCGATGGAAAAAAATATCGAAATTTTGCACAGGGTCTGACCTTTGGATTGATGGTTTCTCATGCCAACCAACAGCTAGGAAAAATGACCGACCGCTATCTGCTGATTCGTGATGAACAGCAGCCCCTTGAGCTGAACGTCATTGATAATTATCAGGCAGGTGAAATTCGGTCAACCAAGAACCTGTCTGGAGGTGAAAGCTTCATCGTGAGCCTGACGCTAGCTCTGGGACTATCGAAAATGACCAGCCGGAAGGTTCGCGTTGATTCCCTGTTTCTGGATGAAGGTTTTGGCACCTTGGATGAAGAAGCATTGGAAACCGCTCTGAAAACATTGTCCGAACTTCAGCAGGGCGGCAAGTTAATCGGAATTATCTCTCACGTATCTGCACTGCAGGGAAGAATCAGCACGCAAATAAACGTAACACCCCTCTTCGGCGGCCGCAGTTCACTGTCCGGTCCGGCTTGTACAAAGGTGGTAAAACATGAATAGCAGAAGTATGAACGAACGGTTTTATCTGCTGAAGAATACAATTTCCTGACATCTAGCCTGTAATATGGCGTTGATTTGTGATGCTTCCAAGCATAACACTGGATCGGCCGCAAGATGCTATCCAAATTATCATGGGACTGAACCTGCATCGGGAATAAGCGATATACGAAAAAAATCTGCGGCCTCAGGTGGTGAAGAAGTTTCGCTGGACGCCTGCGATATCTCGGGCAGATGGGATCAGATTTTCGTGTTTTTTTCCCGCATATTGCTATGAAACTGTTTTTCTGAGGTTATACTGGGAATATGATGAGGAATTCTTATTGGTTTCTGACTGCGGCACTGACAATTTTTCTGCTGGTTGGCTGTCGTGAAAATACTGGTTCAGTTATTCCGGAAAACCAACGCTGGATATCTGTTGCGATATCTCCCGATGGTTCCAAGCTTGTCGCAGTGGCGGAATACGGCCATATCTACACCTCTGCGGACGGGGGAAAAATCTGGATAGATCGCAGCACTCCCGGGTCCGCAATCGAGGGAGAGGAAGAGAGTTGGCAGTCCGTATCAATATCTTCCGATGGGTCCAGGCTTGCCGCGGTGGCGGAATACGGCCATATCTACACCTCTGCGGACGGGGGGAAAATCTGGATAGATCGCAGCACTTCCGGGTCCGCAATTGAGGGAGATGAAGAGAGTTGGAAGTCCGTATCAATATCTTCCGATGGGTCCAGGCTTGCCGCGGTGGCGGGTTTCGGCCATATCTATATCTCCGCAGATGGGGGTGAAACCTGGGAGGATCGCAGTATTTCCGGCTCCGCAATTGAAGGGAATAAATGGTGGTTTTCAATTGCGATGTCTTCCGATGGCTCCAAGCTTGTGGCGGCAGCGGATTACGATTATCTATATACCTCCACGGATGGGGGTGCAACCTGGACAGGGAGCAGGGTTACCGATTCTGCAACTGCACAAGGAGTATTTTGGAATTCTATTGCGATGTCTCCCGATGGGTCCAAGCTTGCCGCGGTGGCGTATGGGGGTCACCTCTATGTTTCTGCAGACGGAGGAGAAACCTGGAGAGATCGCAGTATTCCCGGCTCCACGATTGGGGGAGAAAAGCAGTGGGAATCCGTTGCAATGTCTTCCGATGGTTCCAAGCTTGTCGCGGTGGCAGATTCAGATCATTTATATATTTCCACGGACGGGGGCGAAACCTGGGAGGATCGCAGTATTCGCGGCTCTGCAATTGAAGGTGATCAGCATTGGAGATCCGTAGCAATATCCTCCGATGGGTCTGAAATTGCCGCAGCGAGTTATGCCGGCTATCTATATACCTCCACGGATGGGGGTGCAACCTGGAAGAATCATATCCGGTAGGGAGGGTACGCTCACATCGCGAGTCGAAAGATTTCACTGAGACGGAATAAGGAACCTCACAATGTACAGCTCCGAAGCAAAAAACTAAAGAATCCACGACGAGCCCCCCCTTGCACTCACTGAACCAAAGATATCTCTACTAGAGCAAATAACAACGAAGCCGCTCCGGTGCTAAGCTTAGGGTGTTAACAGTCCACGCGCGGTTGAATCTAACCGAGGGGATATCAATGCCGATAAGTATCAAGATGACATTACTTAGACGGATTGTGATTTTTTTTATCCTCCTGATCTTTCCCGCAAATCACCTTTCCGCATGGAAGATTGAATACGCGGAGCAGTTTTATAAGCTCTATCATCAACACATGCACCGCTATCCCGAAGAAAGCGCAGAAAACCTTTGGTATCTGTCGATGGCACTGCGGTCGCCTTTCGCAAATCCTCTTAACGCCCTGGCAGCAATCGAGAACGAACTCGAATGGGAGAAATACAGGCATCTCTTCTCAATGCATATCTATCTGCTAATTATCGACGAATACCTCAACCTGGCCGCGAAGTACGATAAATTCAACGCATTTTTTTACAATTATCCATGGAAATCGGCAAATCTCGATAGTATCAGAATCGCCGAAGCCTACTACAAACTTGCACTTGAATCCTGGGAGAGCGCCCTCCTGCATGGCAAAGCAGCACGAGAGCAAAAATTCAGATGGATTTATCTAGATGAGATTCAGTTCTGGGAAGATGAGGCCTTCCGCATAGAAAATGGAGAACTCGATTATGACGATATCATCGCGGTTCACCTTGCACGTCTGGCGAAGGTTCGTTCTGAGTTTGCCTCTACTGATTATGAAACCTATTAGACTATCCTCAAACCGTGAAAATTTTCGGGGTTTTGGCACCTTATCTGATTAACATGGCATCACCGTAAGAAAAGAAGCGATAATTTTTCTCTATAGCAATGTTATATATCTCCAGCAAGCGCTTCCTGCCGAGAAAGGCAGATACCAGCATCAGTAAGGTGGATTCGGGTGTGTGAAAATTTGTAAAAAGCTGATCGACCACCTTGAAGCTGTATCCGGGATAGATGAATAAATTCGTTTTCCCGGCACCACTTGCCAGTTCATTTGAGTTCCATGATGATTCAAGAGCTCTCACTACCGTGGTTCCCACGGCTAGCACCTTCCTTCCATCCTTCTTGGCCAGGGCAATCTTTTCCGCAGTTTCATGAGGGATGCTGTAACTCTCGAAATCCATAGTGTGGTTTTGAATATTCCTCACTCTCACCGGTGCAAAGGTTCCAAGTCCAACCTGGAGGGTAATCCAACACATTTCGATATCGCTTTTATGGAGAGCCTGCATTATTTCCAGGGTGAAATGCAGCCCTGCAGTGGGGGCCGCAGCGGAGCCGGTTTTTTTGCCATACACAGTCTGATAACGTTCTTCGTCTTCACAGTTTCCCGCCCTGCCGATATATGAAGGAAGCGGAATATGTCCATGATTCTCGAACCAGGATTCATCCGGCATTGGGTTTAGTTTTACGGTGCATACATTGTCTGATCGGAGTTCCGTAATAGTACCCAGGATGTCTGCTGGGAAAAGCCATTTTTGGCCAACACACTTTCTCCTCATTCTGTCCACGATGCAATCCCATTCTCCCTCACGAGATTGACGCAGAAAAAGGAATTCCGCAGCACCTCCGGTATCAGGTCTTCGGGCAGGCACTCTTGCCTTCCTAACCCTGGTATCATTGAAAACCATCACAGTGCCGGGGCTTAGGAGATCCGGAAGTTCGGTTACCGCGGTATGGAGCAACGAGCCGATATTGTTTCTGTCGCACACTATCAAACGACTATCGCCGCGTTTTGGGGATGGAACTCTTCCTATTAACTCATCCGGAAGGCTAAAAGAGAAGAGGTTGGTTTGCACCTGATTTCAATCCGAGATGCTTGTGCGCCAAATCCGTTACGATGCGGCCACGCGGGGTTCGCGCCAGAAAACCCTTCTGTATGAGATAGGGCTCATAGAAATCTTCAAGGGTATCAATCCCTTCTCCAATGCTTATCGCAAGTGTTTCGGCTCCCACCGGTCCCCCTCCATAGTTGTCGATTATAGCGATTAGAATCCTCCTATCCTGCTCTTCAAGTCCCTCATTGTCAATCTTCAACCTTTCCAGTCCGGATTCGATGATACTGCGGTTAATCAATCCGGCTCCCTCCACCTGGGCAAAATCTCTCATCCGCCTTAGAAGTCGATTTGCCACTCTCGGAGTCCCCCGACTGCATCGCGCAAGCAATTTTGAGGCATCTTTCTCAATGGCTATATTCAGAATTCCCGCCGTACGCCGCAGTATTCGCTCCAGCTCCACAGGACTGTAGAACTCTATGCGCATCGTTATTCCGAAGCGGGAAAACAGCGGACTTGTAACTCTGCCCGGCTTTGTGGTGGCGGCTACTAAGGTAAACGGCGGCACCGGTATTCGAACCGTACGAGCCGCCGGTCCCTGGCCAATTATCCAATCAAGCTCGTAATCCTCCATTGCGATGTAGAGCATTTCTTCAATGGCTGGCTTCAGTCTGTGAATTTCATCGATAAAAAAAACCGTATGCTTTGGTATGGTGGAAAGCATCCCGGCAAGATCCTTGGGCCTTTCTATTGCCGGTGCGCTGGTAATCTTGAGCTCGCCCCCAATTTCATTGGCCACTATGTAGGCCAGCGTGGTTTTTCCCAGGCCTGGAGGTCCGCTCAGAAACACATGGTCAAGAGGCTCTCCGCGCGCCTTGGCAGCGTCGATAAATATGGAAAGATTGGCCTTGAGTTCCTTTTGCCCTTGAAAATCTTTCAGAAATTTAGGCCTTACGCCAATTTCCAATTCCTCCTCAGCAGGTGTGGCGGTTGGTGCAAGCGGTTTGCCGTCCATCCCCTCCCCTACTGACTCATTGCCACTATCGCCTGTCGAAGAACCTCTTTTTCCTTCTCATCAGAGTTCAAGCCATCCAATTCAGGGCTCCTGAGAATAGAACCTACAACCTTGCCCGCTGCTCGAGATTCAAACCCCATGGCTACCAGCGCATCGACAACATCTCTTTCCTGACTGGAAGCTGCACCTTCTACAATATCCGCATCAACAAGCGAACCGCGAAGCTGAAGCACAATCTTTTGTGCAGTCTTCTTACCGAGTCCCGGGATGCGTTCCAGAACAGACATATCCTCTGAATCCAGAGCTTCCAGGAAGCGTGAGGGCGTAGTTCCGGACAGTATCTTCCTGGCTAGTGAGACGCCAACACCATTGACTGTCTTCAGAGCAAGAAAAAGTCTGCGTTCCTCAGAGGTGGAAAAACCAAACAATTTCATCAGGTCTTGGGTATGGTGAAGGTATGTGTAAACCAGGACTTCTTCACCAATCTGAGGAAACAGTGAAATGGAAGTGGATGTAGTATCCACTGCCCATTCCAAACTGCCACAGTCGACACCTATCTGATCCTCAAATTTATATGTCAGTCTGCCTCGGATACTGTTAAGCATAGCTCCCCATGGTGAACAAAAGTTATGGCCGCCGCAAGCGCATCGGCCGCATGATCAGGTTTCGGAACATCAGGCAGGCCCAGTAGAACCCTCACCATTTCCTGAATCTGTGTTTTTTGAGCTCTGCCCGAACCTACCACCGTCTGCTTGATAACTAGCGGAGAAAATTCCCTGATTTCCATACCCCACTTTGCGGCGGCCAGTAGAACCACCCCGCGAGCCTGGGCAACCGCCATAGCCGATGAAATATTCTTCAGAAAAAACAGAGTTTCGATTCCGAGGGCGATTGGTCTATGTTTTTTGATAATCGCATTGACTTTGTTGAAAAGCACAAGCAGGCGTTTGGCCGGCAACTCAGCCTTATCGCTGCTTATGCTGCCATGTTCGACATGCTTATGGCGGGTGCCGGTGGAATCAATGACACCCCACCCAATATGCGCGAATCCAGGATCAATCCCCAGAACCCTGCCGTTCACCTTATCTCAAAGTTATTCGGAATATCGAGATTGGAAGCAACTGACTGGATATCATCGTTATCTTCCAGCAGTTCTATCAGTTGAAGTATCCTGGCCGCGCCCTCGTTATCGAGAGTGACAGTACTCTTAGGGATCAAACTCAGCTCGGCGCTTATCTGCTCGAACCCTGAGGATTGTAAGAATTCAAGGACATTTACGAAGTTTCCGGGCTCCGCAATTACTTCAACAACACCGCCATCTTCAGCAACATCATCCACCCCAACCTCCAGAGCAGCCTCGAAGAGAGCATTGGAATCCACTTTGGCGGATTCATAAACTATAATACCCTTCCGATCGAACATGTATGAAACCGAACCACTTGAAGCCAGCTGCCCTCCACCCTTGGACAGCACAGCCCGGATATCAGCGGCCGTTCTGTTCTTGTTGTCCGTCAGTGCCTCAATCATCAGGCCCACCCCACCCGGCGCGTATGCTTCGTAACTCAGTTCGCTGTAATGCGATTCCTCGGTATTTCCCAGGCCCTTATTGATGGCGCGTTCAATATTCTCCCTTGGCATATTGGCTGCCTTTGCCCTGACCATAACCGTTCTCAGGCGTGGGTTCATTTCTTCGTCGCCCCCACCTTGACGAGCCGCAACCGTTATTTCCTTTGCAATCTTGGTAAAAACCTTCCCACGCTTGGCATCGGTTGCACTTTTCTTATGTTTAATCGAACTCCACTTACTATGGCCGGACATTTTGAGGGAATCCTCCCTGTTTTCGGAGAACCGTGCGATTACCTGGTCGGTACAGTCCCAAAGGAATAGTATCATCGCCGGAATTAGGTCGTCAATATTTGCTTATGCCGCTAAGACCAATCATAGGACGTGAACCGGCAAAGATCATCCGGTTCAAGGGCAGAGTTCGTCAGTATCGCGTCAACCCTGATGATGCGGCAATTTTCTACAGTTCAAATTGTGATGGGGAATTTTTCAATGGAATTAGAATCCCAATCAATGTCCTAGACATAATCTCCCTGCAGCAGCTACAACGTTTCACAAAGAAGGAATGTGAAAATAGTGCGAAAGATCATCGGATTCTGCCAAAGGATATGGGCGGCCAATATGAGAAGAATGCCCTTCCGTAAAGCCTATCGCTCGTAATGACCCCCCAATACCGAGAATCATTCGAATCAGCACGATTGTCACCCAGAACAAAGTACTCGTTCTCATTCATCACAGTCGGATTCATATTTCCGGAGAGCAGCATATCTGAGGTCCATCCATGGGGTAAATCTTCCAATACCAGACCGTAACCAATTCCGCTTGCCTCGAACTCGCTGATAAAGTACTCCTCCTCCGTCCCCTTGATATAGGCAATCGACTCTTCCATTCGTATGGTATCGCCCGGAACAGCAATCACACGCTTAACCATGAAGTCATTCTCCCATTCCGCATGAAAGAAGGAATCCAGCGTCAGGATTTGAAAAGTCGCCAGTCGAATAAGCGAGTCCACAATCCTCAGATGCCAGGACTGCACTTCCACATAGGGAGGTTGGAAAACGATTAGGTCTCCTCTATCTGGAGTAAATCTCAGAGTTTCGTTCTTCTTCCACATCAAATATGGATGAACAAAGACTCGTGAACCCGCAGGATATCCGGGGCTCATCGAATCAGATTCCAGCTTCCAGGCTTCGACAAAAAAAAATGTGATCAGAAGATATCCCAAAAGAATTACCAGCACCCTCCCCAGCACGCGCGATCGCCGCCCTTTGTAACCTCTCCTATCTCTATAGGACAGCCTCGATTTGGAAGAAATCATTATCGGATACCACGAATGCGCACTGGAGGCCAGTAGATGAAAAGAGCGCGTCCCAGAATTTTCCTTGAACTAACAGGCCCGAAGTAGCGGCCATCCATTGAATCGCTTCGATTATCGCCAAGGGGAAGAAGCCAGTTTTCAGGTACATAGATTCCACGCTCGTAAGCAGCGCAGGCATATCCTACCTCCTCATCATAGGGGAAGAGGGTCTGATATACATCAAATTCCAAGCGCTCCATCTCATACTGGTCCAGCATTGTCTTCCTCAGCGGTGACACCCAATCCACGGCCGCTCTGTCTGCAAGTCTGCGATCGGCTGTTAAACCAGCTCTTTCCATATATATCATTCTCACAGTCGCATCCAACTTGCTGTAGTATCCCTCATCAAGCAGTAAGTGGTTGGCGTATTTCTGATCCGTAAGCTCCTTGAAATTTTCCTCTTCCATCGGAACGGGCCAACCCTTCGGTTGAATGTACAGTACTCCCCGACGGAATAAAACACGGTCGCCATCCATGGCAACCTGCCTCTTTATCAGAAATTGATGGGCCGTGCTTCCACCCCTGATCCGATTCAAATCCACTAAGGAGATGGAAACCATGTAAAGCACCCGCTGCGCAATTTCATGAAAAAGCGAGGGGCTCTCATATTCGGGATTCTCGAAGATAATTACCTCCCCCCGTCGGGATTCTCTGAAGCCCGGAAGCTTGCCCAAGCCGGGTAATAGCTCCGGCCCAAAAATAACCTTGTCAACAAAAATTCTGTCGCTTTTACTTATCTCTCCACTGTAGGGATCCCTCCCTCCAATGAGCGTATTACGCATTGAGCCCGAGGGTATCTGATAAGCTTGGAGCAGGTATTGATTAAGAAGCAACACCACTGCCACAGCCCACAAAAAAGCATCAATCCACTCCAGCAGATTTCCCCGTCTTCTGTGTCTCCGTCTTTTTTTTTCCAATCTTCTCGCCCTTATGGTGAGAAGATTCTCCGTCCACCCTTGCAAATTATCCAAGAAATTCAGATTTCTTTTATGTTTCACATATCGTATATTATCAGATTGCCTTCCATCGGCCAACACACTCAAGTCATTGACCACCTTCTTACCGCAAAACTATAATCAGCTTCATGCACGCTCGAAGAAGGCGCACACCCCTCCGTAAGATAGCTCCTATCAATGACATACGAGTAATCCTGAAACCCATCCTTGGCATCCATCCCCGCGTATACGTCTTATGCGTATGGCTAGTCCTGATTGCGCTCATCGGTTTCCTGCTGCTTATCCTGCCGGGAATAAGAAAAAACGGCACTCTGCTAACCGTCAAGAGCATCCCTCCCGATGCCTCAGTAGTTATCGATGGCTATCGTCTTGGATCCACGGGGGAGATGATTTTCGTGTCCCGCGGGAAACGAGAATTGAGTGTGGAGCGCTTCGGCTTCATACCCTATAGGCAAAGCATTGACTTCCGCGGACGAATACTTGCATCCAAATTCTTCCCCCTGAGGCTGGAACTGCACCCCGTGTTAGAAGCGGTAGAGGGACACGATCATCTAGCCGAAGGAACGAAGGAATTTGCCGCCTGGGCAGAAACCGGCCCTGAGCGGGAAAGATATGCCATACCTCCCGTACTAACTAGCGCGGCGCGGGATGCAACTCAGGGTGCGGCAAAATCAAATTCAAGCTTCATATCCGCAGCTCTCCCCCTCTGTGTCGATGAACGTCATCTCGCCGATATGGCCCGCGCGTTTTTCATTCTTGAAGGTGGATCCTCCCCCCCGGGACTGGGCAATACAGCTCAGGTGATTGAGAGTATGGCCAATTTAGATTTACCTATCCCAACCGACGCTGTTACAGAGCTGATAGATGAAAATCGATTATCGCTGCTGGGACTCGAAAGGGCATTCAAAGATGAGAACACTCCCAATATCGCCAAAGACGCAGAGACATTCCACGCGGAGAGAAGAACTGCTCCAACTGCCGTCTATGGCGGTATCGTCTTCGTTGGAATAGGAGGCGTTACCGCACCCCTAGGAGATGTGGAACTTGCCGCTCAGCAAAGGAAGGTTCGCGCGGGGGCCATTCCCATCAAGGCCGGAATCAACACCTTTCAAATATCCGCCACTGAAATATCCAATGCACATTTCTCTCTCTTTCTAAGTGAAAATCCCGAATGGTCGGTGATAAACATTGAGAAATTGAAATCTCAAAAACTCGTCGATGAAAACTATCTTTCGAGCTGGTCTTCGAGCGTGGCTCCGGCCGAATTTGAGAACTACCCTGTTACCGAGATTTCATGGTATGCCGCCCAAGACTATAGCAAATGGTTCACGAGACGATACCTGGCAGGCAGCCGGGCGCGACTGCCCACCGAAGATGAATGGGAACTGGCCGCCCGCCAAAATCAAATTGTCCAAAACACTTCTGAACTTCCAGCTGGCTTGATGCCGATCAGCACCGCCGACAACGGTGTCATCGGTATAGCAGGAATGGCTGGCAACGTCCGAGAATGGTGCTTTAATCCCTATCGGTTCAATGAGAACCTCTTCCGGTCTGCGGATGGTCGGAATAGTTTCCTAGATCCCGACAGCCCTTACGCCCCCTTGAGCCGTACTGTTCGCGGGGGGGCTCACATCGATAATGAACTCGAGTATCCCGCTGCCATTCGCGGCCGCCTGCCCGCTCATCGCACAAGCCCCGTAATTGGTTTTCGCATCGTGATAGTTCCGGCAAACACGTAGAAAGCCCCCCAAGATTCGCAAGCTAACTCTGATGCTCCTTTTTGTTGACCTATGGCGCGGCACGTGCGAGCATCTGCTCCTATGGGCGGCAAGAAGAAGAAGGCGAAGACCCCCGGGCTTCTAGGTGACAACCGCAAGGCTCGCTTCCTCTACGCGATAGAAGATACTTTGGAATGTGGCATTGAGCTCCGTGGGAGTGAGGTGAAATCAATCAAAGCCGCTAAATTCGACTTCTCCGATGCCTTTATCGAGGCAAGTGCCGGGCAACTCACCCTCCGCAATTTCAGCATAACCCCCTATAACCACGCCAGTTTATTTAACCACAGACCCGATCGTCCGCGTCAACTGCTTGCCCACAAAAAAGAAATTTTGAAGCTTGAACGCAGGGTCAATGAAAGGGGCTTCACCCTCATTCCGTTAAAATTCTACCTGGTCCAGGGGAGGGTTAAGGTTGAACTTGCCCTTTGTCGAGGGAAAAAAATGGTTGACAAGCGTCAAAGCGTCAAGTTGCACGATATTCAACGTGATATGGAACGCGACTTCAGAAATCGCTAGCACTGATTCCTCAGCAGCTTCTTAGATAAGCTCAGATCACGGTGCCGACAATGCTGTCAGACAGAGCATTGCTGATCAGAAAGAATTTGCGGGGCCAATAAGAAAGACAGTTTAATCTGTAGCCCCAGGCTTTGGCAGATTCATTTACAGACCCCAAAAGTATCTGAATAACAAAGCCGCCTGTTATCACTCAAACAGGTTAATGAGAAAACCAAAAACACGGGCAAAACGCTTGTCAGTCTGCTCAAGGCCCTGCTTCATCAAGGTATCTTTCTGCCGTATCTCGGCGGGACTCCCTGAGCATGTCTTACGAGCGCGCCTACATTTTTCGGGGACTGATAATCAGGCCGTCCGCGGCAATAAATGAGATAGATGTAGACGCTAGCCGATTTACCAAGGGAGGCTCTGATTTTCCAGTGCACAAAATCCTTGACACTGCCCCCTAGCTTAACTGCTGCGATATTCTGATTCTCTCAGATTTGCAATCCTCTCCTTCAAACCCGGCATCCTCGGAACGAGTTTGTAGGCCTCAAAAAGTCTCTCTGCCGCTTCCCGATAACGGCCAATGGAAACTAGCAGTTCCGACAAGAGTTTACGCAGGCAGGCTGCTTCCTTGGGAGGGTAGGAAAGACATATCATGTCATTGAGGAAGGTGATTCTCAGATGATTATCCTGATCATCCGGGAGCTGATATTTCACGATGGAAGACATCCTCTCCAGCACCTCCGCATAGAAGTGCTTAAAGTAGGGGCGCTCCTCTTCTAACCGTGCTATCCCCTTTAGCAATCCGTAAGCCTTAGCAAGCGAATTCTGTTCCAGGTATGCCTCGGCTAACAAAAAGGCGTAGTCCATGAAATCCTCTCTCCCGAGTTGCTGAAAGAGGGAGAAATTGCCTTTATTCTGAGCCTCTTCGAATGATTTGATGGCCTGAGAACCATTATCATGCAGCAAATCAAAGCAGATTAATCGGGCTAGACTTTCGGGGTTATTCTTTCGGGCGCTTAAGAAGCTCCTGTAATCCCAGCTACTTACGGACTTGGTTTTTGGGACTTCCCGATAATTCTGCCTGTAAGCGCTGCGGGCTAATTTGCTGGAAAGTACTTCATAGGCTTCCTTGAGTGCGAGAAATTTCGCGGTTTGACCGTCTCCGGAGAGATCAGGATGCAGCTCCTTCGCCTTGATTCGGTATGATCTATGGATATCCGCTTTGCTGCAATTCGGACAGAGTCCTAAAATGGCATAATAGTCTTTCATATCAACTTGATTCTTTGCTTTGCCCAGGGCACAGAATTATTGAGCTGCTCAATTAGATTCAACTCCTCCCTGTGGCACAGACCTGTAAGATAACTGAAATACTCACGCACTTCTCCATCCGTGTAATCGTGAAAACTATTGAAGCAGTAACTGCCAAACCCCCTCCTCGCCTTGTGATACGAGCCCATACCAGGGTCAAAATCTCTTATTCGCTGTGTTATCGCGTATTCAATCGGTGCGTAGTAGCATAGCTCAAAGTGTAGATTCGGTACATAGAACATGTCTCCCCAATAACGACCATAGAGATGCTGATTTTTACGAATCAGCATACTCATCGCAATGGGTACTTCATACTCAGGAAGATACGCGGCTATAAGAATGATGCGGTGCGCCCAAACTTCGGCTATATAACAAAACCATTCCTCATTCAAAAAAAATGCCCCCCAAGGGCCAAATCTTTGGTTCGTGTTGCAGTAGAATTTGAACATCAGACTCATTAGATAGCTGTCAATCTCTTCGTTGGTATGTATTCGAATTGCAATTCCTCGATTTCGAATGGAAGCACGCTCTCGCGCTATATTGCGGCGCTGATTCTTGTTGAAACGGTGTAGATAGTCGTCAAAGGTTCCATAGCCTTCGTTTAACCACAGAAAGTATTGATGTCTCCATGGTTTTAGATGCTCCACCGCCTGAAGTTTTTCGTCAAAACATGAACTTGGAAAGAGAATAGATGCCGAACCGCATTTACTCCGGTAGGTGAAATCTCGCATTCCCTCTATAATCCGCGAGTTTTGCTCCTCAGTATCAACCCTCTCGCTGGTTAGAAATTCGTATCCGGGACAGGGAGTGAAAGGGAGAGTTGCCACGAGTTTTGGATAGTAATCAAGGCCGACTTCAATCACTCGGGCGGCTATGTCCTGATCGAAGATGAATTCACCATTGCTGTTTGTTTTCACATAGGCAGGGGCAACTCCAACTAATCCATCGGGTTTACTTAGAACGAAATGATTTGGATACCAGCCGGTATCCGGGATTGTACAGCCTGTCAATTCCAAGGAATGGAGGAATTGATATTCAAGAAAGGGAGAATACTCATCCCGTTCCGCAAGCCGATTCCATTCTTGCCGGCTTATGGAATCTAGGGTACTCACTATGGAAAGTTGCATCTTTCTTTTCTCTCCGGAGATCAACTGGAACTCTCAGTGATTCGATGGAAGACATTATTATCCATATGGTGCTGATAGACTAGCTATCCAATCGTGTTCAAATAAAAAAAGGACATTATTCAATATTACTGAAACAATGAAGAGATGGATACGGAGATTAGGAGCAGACACGGTTTTTTGCTGAAATATCAAGACGGAATGGCTGTCCTCCTTGTAACGCCCAGAGAAGACGGGCAGCGGCAAATTTATGTGGACGATGTTATGGGCCGTATGAAGCTGCTGGGCATTCCTTCGGTGCCGGCAGAAAAAATTCGAGAGATTATCGAGAGGGCCAGCGGAGTGCCGGAGAAACTGATTGAATGGCCGGCAGGTGAAAGTCTTTCCGCAAAGATAAAAATTCGAGTAAGTGAGGATGGAATGGAGGCAATTGCCGAGGCTGAAAAAGCCAGATATGGAGGAATTGAAATTGACGCTCGGATTATGGATGAGGCACTGAATTCGGCTGGAGTTGTACGAGGTTTGGATGAGACGGCGATACGAACTCTGCTCAAGGGGAAGGCCGAGAACGGAAGCATTGTCATAGCCAGGGGAAGGGAAGCTGTACCGGGCAGCATGGAAACTATGGAATGTCTTTTTGCTGCCGATAGAGGAAGGCCCTGGAAGCAGCTTGATGGTGGGCAGATTGATCTTAGAGAGCTGAACTATATCCAAAACCGCAGGGCGGGAGATTTATTGACCCGTATAAAAAAAGCCATTCCATCGGTGGATGGCTTCGATGTGCGCGGCAATATAATTGAGGCCGAACCGATGAAACCGGGTAGTTTTTTCAGTGCCGGACATGGGGTAAGCGAGACTAATGAGGGTTTGGTAGCAGAAATAGACGGCAATGTACGATTGCTCCAGGATTCCGTAGTAATGGAGCAGTTCATCCAAGTTGAAAATGTAGACTACTCTGTCGGAAACATAGATTTTGACGGTTCGGTGTTAGTTACCGGGATGATAGCTGATGGATTCACGGTTCGAGCAAGTAGCGATTTGCATGTTCGAAAAACCGTGGGACGTGTCTATCTGGAGGCAGGGGGAGATTTGATTATCAACGGCGGCCTTGTGGGCGATGGCGAGGGAAATTGTAAGGTTGGTGGGAATCTGTTCATCGGATTCCTTGAAAATTCCGCTGTCAAGATTGGAGGAGACCTGCTTGTTACTGAAGCTATTCTCCATTCCAATATCGAGGTAGGTGGCAATGTCAATCTCAATCAAGGACGAGGGGAAATCATTGGAGGCGTTGCGATGGTGGGAGGGAGCATCAGTTGCCGCCGCATTGGAGCCTCTCGCGCTGGGCAAACGCGCATATATGTTGGCTGTCCCCCGGAGCAACTGAAAGCCTTTCAAAATCGAGGTGCCGAACTCAAGACACTCCAAGAAGAAGTGGAAAACTTGAGCAGGCAGATTGATTTCCTACGCTCCAAATCCAATCAGGACCTGCAAAGGATTTCCAACCTGGCCGCACTGATCGCTGGGCGCCGAAAAAACTTAAGGGAGGGAGCTTTGGAATTCGAAAAGGCACGGAAAGGCCTGAAGGCGGCACCTAAAACCATGGTTGTCGTTAGGGGAAGAGTAAGCTCTGACGCTATCATATCTTTCGGGCTAGATGAATATCACCTTGAGGACAAGGATTTGGAGCACGTGGTTTTGAAACGAGAAAACAATCAGACAGTGGTGCAGAGGTTGAGTTATGGTGAGAGTATAATGCTGCCCAACACGTCCGGATATGACGAAGAAAGGGCGTTCTTTCCTAAATGACGCTATTCGAATTCGGAACAAAGCATGCGGCAAGCCCTACTTGGAATTCATTAGGCGGTTTGAAGATATCGAAGTTTGCGAAATATCTTTTCCAAGTGCTTGGCTTCCTTTTTGCTGAGCTGCGCGCGGGCTAATATATCTCTGAAAAAAATTCTCGTGTGCTGCTTGTCGGCAGTCTTGAAATAGTTTAGGGCCTCTAGTGCATCATGGATTGTCATAGCGAGTGCCTCAATTTGATCCCGCGTAACAGGAGTGAAGGAACCATCATAATCGCCAATTGATTCACGATAAAGATATGCGGCAATCACCTGAACCGCATGCGACAGATTCAATGATGGGAAATTGGATGAACTGGGTATGTGACAGGCAGCATTACACTGCCTAAGCTCCTCATCGCTCAAACCTGATTGTTCATTTCCGAACACAATTGCGCATTCTCCGCTAGAACTCGATGCAATCTTCCTTGCCAACTCCTCGGGCGGAATACTGGACCATTTTCGTTTGACGCCGCGCCTTCGTGTGATGCCAGTCGTAAGTGCAGTACCCCCAAGAGCTTCTTCAAGATTTGTATACACAAGCGAATTATCGTAGACATCCCGGGCGTGAATAGCCATCCTGTAAACCTCATCCTCACTGAATTCTGCTGGATTAACCAGGACTAACTTCGAGATCCCCATCGTTTTCATAGAACGGCACACGGCGCCAACATTGCTCGCCCCTTCGGGGCGACAAAGCACTACCCTTACCCTATCCAGGAAGCTCTTCATCCGTGGTGACTCTCCGGAGAATATCCTCTATAACCCTTGCCGCGCCATCCCGATTCACATCCAGGGCGATGCGGTTTGGGGGGAATTTTGCCATTAACTCATGGGGCGCTCCCCCCATTATCCAAGCATCCCCTGTTGCTTCCAACATGGCAAGGTCGTTCCAGCCATCCCCGATGGCAGCCGTTGACTTCTTATCAATACCCAGGATGACACATACTTCCAACAGTCCCCTACCCTTGTCGATTTTGCCGGCCATCAGCTCCAGAAACCGCGAATTTGAAAAAACAGCACTTAGCTTCTCGTCCGAAAATCGATTTTCCAGTACAAGCTTGAATTCCGTCAGCGCGTTCTGATCTGACAGTATGATGATTTTTGTAAAATCAAGATCCTGCAAATCATCAAAATCAACAATTGTACCCGCCAGCCCTGTGCGAACATTGTAGGCTTCTATCTCCGGCCCCCTTACCTCGAAGATAAGTTCCCTATGTCGATAGGCTATCATCTCATAGCCCCTTGCAGTACGCACCTCATCTATCACAAATCTGGCAGCGGACTCGTCCATTTTGCTTTCGAAAACTGGATCGCCGGAAGGGCCGCCAATCACCTCGGCACCGTTATAGCATATCGTTGGGCCCTTCAGCTCCAAGATGTCGTAAACTGGTTTAACCGATTTCCAGCTCCTTCCTGTAGCTAGGCAAACAGTACACCCGGCTCTACCAATTGATTTTATAGCCCTGATAGTTCTTGGTGTTATGCTGTAATCGGATCTTAGGATAGTGCCATCCATGTCTAGAAACAAAACCTTGGGTAAAATCATACATTTCTGTGCGATCTCTGATTCCGTATCTTCTGCTGCAAGTAGAATAATCCAAATGCAGCCAATAAAATCACTCCTACCAATACCACACCGAGCCTACCCTCTCCCAGCCGTGGGATGAGGGGGCTGAGCAGCTTCTCGGCAATAAGAGACGGCATCAGAAGTCCGAAGCTTATAACCGCTAACAAAGAATATTCCCACCACTTAAGCGATGATACCATATAGCCCTGCGTGAGCGACGCAAAGGCAAACATAGCGAATACGGCAGTAATAAAAACCCATATGGCATAGAGCGGGCTGTTTATCTCGTGCAATAAAAGATCGGGATTGAACATAAAAATAAACGGTAGTATGGCAGTTCTAATGTCGTAGCTAAACCCCTGAACACCGGTTTTTATCGGGTTTGACCTTGCAATAGCCGCGGCCGCGTAGGCAGCTAAACCTACCGGGGGAGTATCATCGGCCAAAATACCAAAAAAGAATACGAAAAGGTGGGCAGCTATAAGGGGGAAAATAACCCCGCTTCTGGCTCCGAGTGTTACTATTACAGGGGCCGTCAGTGTCGCCATAACTATGTAGGTGGCCGTGGTGGGCAGGCCCATACCCAATAAGAGGGATGCAATTGCGGTAATAATCAGGATGAGGAAGAATCTTCCGCCGGAGAGTATCTCTATGGCTTCGGTTATGATTCCCCCAAGGCCGAAGGTAACCACGCCAACAATGATGCCGGCCGCGGCCACCGCAACGCCGATTCCCATCATGTTTTTCCCACCGCTAACCAGCGCGCCGGAAATTTGGGAAAGAGTTTTCCTGAGCGCGGCCTTCCATCCAGCCCTCAAACCGATTCCGCCTCGATACACCCTCCAGAGATTTTCGAGAGGTATCAAAACGGCCAGGGCGACTATTGCCCGAAAGGCCGCAAGCGCCGGGGACGTACGGAATACCACCAGGGATATAATCAAGAAGATGAGAGGAATTAAATAGTGAAAGCCGCCTATCAGAGTAGGCCAAAATTTCGGAAGCTCGGATCCGGCCATACGCCTAATTCCAAGCTTCAATGCCTCCAGATGCACAATGTAAAGCAGGGCGATATAGCTGATAATCGCCGGGATGAAGGCCGCGCGAATAACCTCCAAATAGGGTATGTTCACGGTTTCGGCGATAATAAAGGCGGCGGCTCCCATAATCGGGGGCATTAGCTGTCCGTTCGTCGACACCGCTACTTCGACAGCGCCTGCCTTATAGTCGGGATATCCCACCTTCTTCATCAGCGGGATTGTAAATGTTCCGGTAGTCACAGTGTTTGCGATACTAGAGCCGGATACCATACCCGTTAAGCCACTCGCTAAAACCGCTGCCTTCGCTGGTCCCCCTCGAAATCGCCCCATCAAACTAAAGGCCAAATCAACAAAGAACTTCCCCGCGCCAGCCTTTTCTAAAAGAGCGCCAAACAGAACAAATAGGAACACTATATTTGCCGATACATGCAGCGGGATTCCGTAGATTCCCTCAGTGGACATAGTTATTTTGCTGACAAACTTGGAAAGAGTTACGCTGCGAAAATCCAACCCCGCGGGCATGTACTCCGAGAAGAAGCTGTATAGGATGAAAAACAAGGCCACCACCATCAGCGCTGGTCCCAATGAGCGGCGGGCGGCCTCCAAAAGCGTAAGTGTCAGCGTGATTCCGAGGACTATGTCGCGAGCAATGGGCTTCCCCTGTCTTGAAACAATCCCATAATAGCCCGGATTGATTTCCGACATGAGCATTTCGAATGCTATGTAGAGAGCGGAAAGGCCTGCTATCAGGGCAATCACATAGTCCGGGGCTGTAATCCTGTTCCGGGCTCCAAGATAGGCACCCAATCTACCCTTCCTCGGTTTCTTCAACATCGGATGTGTAAGAAAAACCAGAATTATGGCGAAGCAAAGATGCACCGAGCGGATTATGGTGCTGTTCAGGAGGATTATACTGGGCAGCAAAAGCTGGAAAATCGACCAAAGCGCGGCGACGGCCGGCACCAGCCATCGCCCCGCGCCCACCTCAATCCTCCGAGTCGCTCCCTCGGCGATACGCTCCGCCTCTATGAGACCCTTCTTTGAGGTTTTAATCTCGTCACTCATCAATACAACCCATACGGGAGTGCATCACAAGTTATTCGAGTAGACCAACTTCCTGGTAGTACCTCAGTGCTCCGGGATGGATAGGAGCAGAAAGACCCTCCAACATGTTTTCAGCCGACAACACAGCAAAGGCGGGATGAAGTGCCTTGAACTCTTCAAGGTTCTCAAAAACCTCCTTTGCGATCGCGTAGACAACCTCTTCGGGAACATTGACTGAGGTGCATAGGGTTGCCTTGACTCCAAAAGTCGAAACATCTTCAAGATTGGTTGCGGCAGGATAGTTCGCCTTCACCGGGATTATCGACTTGGCATAGAACGGGAGGGAGGCAATCAATTCGTCAATGGGAGCTCCCTCTATCGGAACAAAATGTACCTTTTGGGAACCAGCAGTGGCCTCCTTAAACGAGCCGCTAGGATGACCGACGGTATAGAAATATGCGTCAATTCGGCCGTCCTGAATCATCGCTGCAGCTTCAACTGCCTGGAGCCCCTCGGCCTGTATATCCTCGTTGGGATCAATCCCAACGCTCGTGAGAACATCTATCGCATTCCCACGATTTCCTGAGCCGGGATTACCGATATTTACCACCTTGCCCCTTAAATCGGCGAGTGTCCAAATTCCGGACTTATCAGAAGCCAGTAGGGTTATGGATTCAGGATGGAGCGCAAAAACGGCCCGCAAATCTTCCTGGGGATCCCCTTCCCACTCAGCCAAGCCCATGTGGGCCTGATACTGCCTATCAGACTGAACGATGCCGAATTCAAGGTCGCCCCGTACTATCCCGTTTACGTTGTACACTGAGCCGCCAGTAGACTCCACGGTAACCTTCAGATTATACACATCGCTCTTCTTGTTAACCATCCTGGAGACTGCGCCGCCAGCAGGGTAGTAGACCCCGGTAACCCCACCGGTGCCAATGGTAACATAGCTGCGACTGCCTCGTTCCTCACCGTCGCCGTTAGCAGAAACGGCAACAGAAATCAAAGCTCCAATGATCACAAATAGCAATATTCGTTTCATACTTCCTCCTATAGCTTAATTCTCCATCAATCCTTGGCGAAAGTCAAGTGAACACAGATTTTCATGGGCAAGCACACCCTTGTCACTGGGTTTATCGCATGGCCGCAGAATCATCAGCCGCTATGCTGCTTGGGATCGGGGAAACGCTGACGAATATCCCGGAGCGCCGGAAGTATGCGCAGGAAGACATCGAATAGCTCCGGATCGAACTTCTTTCCCCTGTCATTCTTCATCGTTTCAATCACCCGCTCTTCGGTCCAGGCATCCTTGTACACCCGATTTGAGTGAAGAGCATCGTAGACATCGGCTATCGCCACTATGCGGGCAAACTGGGGTATGTCCCTCCCTCTTAGCCCGGGGAGTTTTTCATCAAGGGATTTTTCGGTCTCAATTCTACTAGCGCTTATTCCCGGATAACCGGAGCCGTCCCAATTCTCATGATGAGAAAGGGCAACCTCCTTAGCGGCAAGATCCAGATCAGTTTCACCCAGGAACTGCCTTGCGCCAAGCCAGGTGTGGGATTCCATAATCCCTCTTTCGCTGGCGTCAAAGAGGGATTTTTTCTTGAGTATCGTGTCGCTGATGCCAATCTTCCCGACATCATGGAGCATTGCTGCAATTCGAAGATCGTCCTTGCTCTTGTCTATATCGCCAGGGGTCATTTTCCTTTGTTTCGCCCAGGCTTCGTATATCTCAATAGCATAGGTTCCAACCCGGTTTACATGAGCCGCGGTTTCCCTGGGATCACGCAAACCGGCAAAACCAGTGATGGTGATAAGAAGGTTTCGCGTCATTTGCGCACGCTGAATGGCATTGGTTCCAATCAGGCACAGCATCTTGTAAAACGACTCATCTTCACCGCTAAACGGGATGAACTTCCCATCTTCGCTGCGTGTATTTAATAGCTGCATAACCCCCAGCAGCTCCCCATCACTGGAAATCAGAGGAATCGTCAGGCTGGAAACAGTTCTATAATTCGTACTCTTATCAAAGGATGGATCGAAGTGGTAGGACGCCTCCTTATCGATTGCGTACATATCCGGAATATTGAGCACTCTCTTGTGCTTGGCGGCAAATCCCGCTATGGACTTATCTCCGATTGGAACTGAGAAGGCAGAATACGGCAGTTTCTGCCCATTGCCGAGCCTCGCCTGAAGAGTGTCGTTTTGGGTGTATTTGAACTCAAGCTTATCATTTCTGCGGACATAGATAGTTCCGGCATCGGCGCCGGATTCTCGGCGCGCCCGATACAGAAAACGCTCTAAAAGCAGATCTAAATCTTTGATACGGTTCAACTCGGTGTTTACCCTGAGTATCTTGTCAACCAGATGTTCGAATTGCTTGTCCCCGCCGGCTGATTCTTCCATTAGGGAGCATAATAAAGCAAAATGCCGATTAGCGCTACAATCCTGTGCAGCCTCTATCAGGGAGGCAGGTTTGCCTGACCGCCCGGCATTTTCATGCTGATTGCTCAGAACCGGCACCGTATCGGGCCGTTCTGAATTAAACCGCCCTGATATCAGCCCGCTAGTTTATTCCCATTCAAATGGTGTCCATTGTAGAATTGCAGTCAATGCCGTATGACCGATGACAAGTTGGATATTGGGGATTTCCTGAAACTCTCATATGAAAAACCAACAAGGGTTATAGAACAGGCCCAAAACCTGCTGCCGAAAATTGTTGGCGCAAAGATGGGCAGGGAGCAGGGTCTGGTCTTCCATCGACTTGCCTGCGCCAGAATTCAACGATGCGAATACGAACCGGCCTTCTCCGCACTGCGAGAAGCCAGGAAAGTTAGAGAGGAGCTCAACGATACCGCAGGCGTTCTTGAATGTCAATTGGCCTTTGGACATATTTACAGCCTTACAGAACGTCCGGAAGCGGCCTTTGAGCTTTTTCTGTCCATACGCGAAAGGGCTCAGAATCTGGGCCTGATAGAAATTGAAGTTGCGGTTAACTCTTGCCTGGCTCGAATCTGCATCGAACAGGGCCAATACAAAGAGGCCCGAATCTTCTTGGAAGAGGCTCTCGCGCTGAATTCCAGTGATGCGACCCACCTCGCGCGTCTGTGGCATGGGATGGGACGCATCGAACTAAAGGAAGGCAATCTGGATGAGGCCGGAAATTGGCTGGAGAAAGCCAACACACCCTCATACTATGAATACCAGATTACCCAGGCCGAGCTGGATATCCGCCGCGGTGATTTTGAAACGGGCGAAGCACTCTTAAAAGAAACACTGGAAACCTGCATTAGAAATGAAATTCGCTACGGGGAAATTCTAGTTTATTATCAATTCGGAATCTTTTTCAGCAGAATTAAAGATACCAAGAAGACCCTTGATGCCTGGGAAAGGTGCTACAATTTATGCGAATCCACGGGAGTCAGGTATTTCCGAATTCTCAGTGGAGAAGGCTTGGTAGACCTCCACCGTACCAGGAGGGATAACTTAAAGGCCCTGAACTATCTGCTCGCCATCCGCGGGGAAGAGCATCGCTATCTCGCCGAAGGACTTCATCACCTAATTAGCACCTACGATCACGAAAACAGAATTGGCCAACTGAAGGAGCAGATGGGAACTTGGCGGAGGCGAACCTACGAATTGGAAAGAATCCGCAGCAGCAAGGATAAATCCATACTAGACCTTGAAACGATAGGGAAAATCGGCCAGGAAATCACCTCCTCCCTGGACCCCGATGCAATAGTGAAGGTAGTTTACAAACGCCTAGCGCAGCTTATGACTGTCAATGAACTCATTATCGCGTTCTGCAGGGGCGAAAATGAAATAGAATTTCGCTACATAATAAGGGATGGAGATTACGTCGAACCCTCCCATACTCCTATAGATGTCGAAGATTCATTGGTCGCATGGGTTATACGAAATAATAGAGACCTTGTGGTAAATTCAAAAGAAGAGCGCCGCAGCTACGTCAAAAACGGATCTGTGACTGAAAAGGCGAACGAGTCTTGTCTCGCTGTACGGCTGAAAATCGAGAGAAGAATCATAGGTGTTCTCTCAATTCAGGGGAAGCAGGCTCACTGCTACGTGCAAAGACACCAGAGAATACTGGAGGCCCTTGCGGGATTTGTTGCAATTGCCCTTTCCCATTCGAATTCGCATCAGAGCCTGGTGCTGGCCAACGAAAGAATAGCATATATGGCCACTCACGATCCCCTAACTCACCTGCCAAATCGCCTACAAACCATGGATCAATTAAGCCTGGAAATTCAAAGATGTCAGCGCCATGGCAAAACACTCGCCGTTCTTTTTGTTGATTTGGACGGGTTTAAGCAAATAAATGATAACTATGGACATATTACCGGTGACGAGGTTTTGAAAGAAACGGGGAGACGGCTTAAAAGGGACACACGGTCTATCGACACCATCGGACGCCTGGCCGGAGATGAATTTCTTCTGATTATCACGGACAACTGCACGCCGGAGAATGGATTCCAGTTGGCTGAACAGCTGCGCCTGAATTTGGCAGAGCCAATTGAGCTGAAGTCTAAAAAACCACTGAGCATTACTGCCAGCATGGGCCTGGCATTCTATCCAAAGGACGGAAAAGTTCCCGAGACCCTGGTGAGCGCGGCCGATATTGCCATGTACAACGCGAAGTCCTCGGGAAAAAACAAAACCATCCTGTATTCTCAACGGAAAGATTTTGAAGCCCGCTAAGCTGGCATTTTTATTCTCTTCTTCTTTCCTGACTCTCACTCAGTCGGCGCCTCTCGACAGCATAGTAAAGAGTTGGAATCAGAAAAAGGGTTACCAGCGTGGAGGTGATAAGTCCACCTGCAATGGTTTGACCCAGAGGCGCGTATAACCGCGCGCCAGAACCCCTGGCCAGAGAAAGCGGCAAGACGCCGAAAAATGTTGTCAGCGTGGTCATCAAGATAGGGCGAAGTCTTGAAACCGCACCCTTTATCAGTGCCTCACTTAGTTTCATTCCTCCACCGCGCAGTTGATTAATCTGATCGACTTGCACGATAGCATTGTTCACCACTATCCCAGACAAGGCCACAATCCCAAGGAAGGAAATCAGCGAGATATCCGAATCGAATATGGCCAAACTGAACACCACTCCGATGAAGCAGAAAGGAACCGAAGCCATGATAATCAATGGTTGAACGAATTTCTCAAACTGGATGGCCATAACCATATACACAAGCAGCAGTGATATTACCAAAACCACCACCAAATTCACCGCAGACCGGCCAATCAATCCCATAATTCCCTGTTGGTGCCATTCGACGCCCTCTTTCAGCGGCGATTCGGCAAGAGCTTCTCTAAGATGGCGGTTAATGCTTCTGAAGTCTTCGTTTTCCGTATAACCGACAACTGTGAGGAAACGAGCTCGATTATGGCGGCGATACTGGGAATACTCCCTGTTTTCTCCCACGGAAGTGAGGGTGTGCAGATCGGTTATATGACCGTCGGCAGCACGTACTGGAATCGCGCTTAGTGATTGCGAATCAGGAGTGGCCGATTCAAAATTGGAGCTTAGTCTGATATTTCTGTTTTCGCCCTCCAAGGGCCGATAGGTACCAATATCAACTCCCTCGAAGACGATTTTAGCATTTAGGGCGGCATTGCCGGCACTGATGCCAAGAACCCCCATGGTTTCATGATTCAATTGGGTATTTACGAAACGTCGATCAGCTCTTACATCGCGAGTCACACTGATGATTTCGGAATTCTCCAGCAGTATGGTCTCCACCCTGTCCGCCTCGCTTCTCAAATCCTCAAGCGATTCAGAGAATAACTCGACACGATATCCGGCCCCCTCGACACCCAGACTCAGCATCCTGTCAAATCCGCCATTGAAAATTGTAACGGCAATTCCCGGAAGCTCCGGTGGGAGAGATTCGTTAAGATTCATCATCAAATCCCGAAAGTCTCTCTTCCGTTTATTGCGATTACTCAGGAGTATTTGCCCCCACACAGTCTCCCGCTTCTTGAACGAACTTGAAATACTGTCCTCCATCCCCACAAAGAAAACCAGATCTTCCAATTCCGGAATTTCTCTTCTGATTACAGCCTCCGCAGCATCGGCTGCATCGACGCCTTCTTCAATGGATGCGCCTGGTCTAAGTTCAAGGGAAACAAACAGTTCGTTGTAATCTGCCGCGGGCAAGAAGGATAATCCCATCAGATTGGCAGCAATAACGCTAATAAAGAGTACCGCGGCGGCGGCCATCAGGTAGGTATTGCTAAAACGAAGCACCCGCCTAAGGTTTGTTTCATAGCTCTTCTCGATTTTGGCCATGAAACGGCTGTGTAATCTGTGCTTCGAACTGTCAGAAGCACCACGATGGGCAAGGAGAGGAACCAGAAAGAGCGCCGCACAGAGAGAGGCTCCCAGACATAGCACAATCGTTGCGGAAAGATCTTTCAAAATGCTGCCCACAATCCCGGTAAGAAATATCATAGGGGCAAAAACACTCACCGAGGTTGTGACAGAAGCCGTAACCGCCTTGGAAACCTCGGCAGTCCCGCCAAGCGCCGCGTTGCGCATGCTCTCTCCCGCAGATCGCCGCCTGTGAATATTCTCCAATACCACAATTGAGGAATCAACCACCATCCCCAGAGAAACCGTTATACCCGCCAGCGTGAGCACATTCAGGGAGAATCCTGCTAACTTCATACCCGCAAAGGCAATAAGCAGTGAAATGGGAAAAGATACCGCAATAATAAGGGTATACTTCCAACTTCGAAGAAAGAGAAATATAACCGTGATGGCCATGCAAACTCCCAGGATGGCCGAGCGCATAACCGTGCCCAGGGCAAGTTTGACAATCTCGCTATCGTCGTGGAGAACAGCAAAGCGATAACCCTCGTCTCCCATTTCATCCAAATAGGCCAGGCGCTCGTGAATCTCCTTGCTAATTCTGATAGCATCTCCTGATTCCCGTTTCATAACCTGAACCACCAGCATGTTCTGCGATTCGGAGCGAATCCGGAGATCGGCACGTTCATAGCTCTGAGTTATTGCAGCGATATCCCTCAAACGAATTGGAACGCGGCCTTTGCTTCCTACAACAAGATTTTCGATTTCATCCATCTTCATGAATTCACCGCTCACCCGCAGAGCCCACTCATTCCCGCCCCAGCCAACCAGTCCGGCAGGCAGGACAACATTACGATTTCTGATGGCAGCGGCAACTTCGAGCGGGGTGAGACCACTGTTGGCAATCGCTTGGAGGTCTAAGCTTATTTTGATTTCCTTCTTCCTTTCACCGAGGATACCAGCATCAGCAACACCCTCTATCTGGTATATTTCCTGTAGCACCACATCCTCAGCATAGCGGGTTATTCTATCTGTATCCCATGGGCCGGATATGGCGAAACTGAACACCGGAATATCGGCTGTCCCCCATGTTGAGACAACCGGCGCACCGGCCAAATCGCCAGGTAAATCCGGAAGGGCCATTTCCACCCTGTTCCGTACCTCTTGGAGCAGTTCGTTTGTATTGATCTTTTCATCGAATTTGAGTCTGATTATGCTAATGCTCTCCCTGCTATCGGAGTAGATATCGTCTACACCCGGAAGAGAGGCAAATCGCTCCTCAAGAACCTCCGTTACATCGCTGTCGACATTCTCAGCACTTACGCCGGGCCAAAGAGTTACCACTCTGATACTGGGCATGATAATGGAAGGAACGAATTCCCTTCTCAAAAAAACCAGGGAAAGAACACCAGAGGTGAAAATTGCCATCGTGACAACAAACACCGGGACTGGATGGCGAATTGCCAGGGCACTCGGTTTCATATTTCACTCTCAAAATACTCGACAGTCTGACCTTCTCTCAGTCGATGCTGACCTTCCAGGACAAATAACTTCGCCACCCAAGTCTCAGGGACTACGAATCTCATGCCATCTCGATAGATTGTCGGTGCCTCTATGCAAGTTACGGTATTGTCGGCCGGATTGACGCGCCAGAGTTTGTTATCACTGCCCAGGGTAAGAAGAGGGAGGCTAAGCGCACTTAGCCTTTCGCTCAGAACAAACTCCACCTGCAGGCTCGCCCCAATTGGCCAGGGCAATTGGGACTGACTCAGCGTGCAAACCACCTCAAATTTCTTTCTCTCCGGGTTAATACTCGGACCAATTCTGATTATCTCTCCTGAGCTAACTGAATCGTCACCACCTGCCGGAAACGATAGAAGCACTCTTATTGCTTCCAATCTCTGAAACTGATTCCAGTATTTTTCAGGGATTTGCACCTTTACCTGCGGGGTTTCCGTATTTCCGATAGTAAGCAAGGCCGACTGCGGTGACACTGTATTACCGGGGTCCAGGTAACGGTAAAGCACCGAGCCGGAAACGGGACTGGTGATATTGGTGTAATCAAATCGCATTTTTGCCAGCTCGTATTTGGAGTAGGCCGAATCTCGTTGAGTTTGCGCCTCATCAAGCTGCTGCATGGATGCTCCGGCGCTCTCAAACACCCGTCTTGTCCTTGTCAAGCCCGTTTCGGCAAGACGCCACAGTGATTCTGCGGCCTCCATTTCCAATCGGTACGGTTCAGGATCGATTCTGGCCAGCAGATCTCCCCTCGAAACAATCGAACCTTCCGCAACCAGAATTTCCTGTACGGTTCCTCCTACTTTGGGCGAAATCACCACGGTGCGTCCCGCTTCCAAAACGGCCGAAACAACCAGGCTTTCCTTCAAATCACGAATTTGAGGGCTTATCACGGATACCGGCGTGCTGCGCCTTTCGGGAAAATCATCGCCGGCAAATTCGGAGAGCAGCCAGAACAGTACAAACAGAGCCAAAACAACGAATAATAATGAAAGGATTATTATCCTATCTCTGAGGGACGCTTTCATACTCAATATTTAAGTGGGAACCTGTGCAAACATCAATTAACAATAATAATAAAGGAACCTGAGGATGTTCACTAATTCACACTGATATTCGTAACTGGAGCAGCACTTGAGGCTAGATTACAGTGTCTTCACCAAATAGGGAGTCACCAACGTCTTTTTGAGTCGAATTTCACTTTGGTATTAACTCCTGGTCGCTTGCTAAGGACATGCCTTAATGACATAATGGTGCTGGACTCAACCACGATGATTTCTATCTTTCGGACCAGCAGCGGGCTTATCAGAATTTTTCGTTTTTTTTCCGGAGGATGCGCCTTTGTTTTTTTCATTCTACTGATAGACCTCATTTCACCCGGAGAAATCGATTCGAACACACGGAGAACCATGTTTCTCTTCACGGTGACGTACGGATTGGTATTTGTCTATCTGATGGTTCCCAAGCTGGAAGTCTGGCTTGGAAGATACTACCTGCCTCCCGTGCTGATTGCCGCCAGCATAATCCCCATCGCAATTATCAATGCCAAGCATCGCGCGCTGATTGAGATAGGAAGTTCCATCAACACCCTAGATGACGCAATGACATTGACAGTTTTGCTTATCTTCCCGCTTGTCACAGCGGCTTGGCGCTACAGTTTTCCAATTGTGTTTCTGTTCTTTGTCGTACTTGGCTTCCTGGATCCACTTCTGATTATCCTGATAAACGAAAGCATCACCCCGGAACTTTTCGATGCGGTTAACGCGTCATTGGTTAGGATTCTTGCCCTTGGCGCAATTGGTTTCATGATTACGGAACTGCGCAATCAACAAAGAGCTGAGAGGCAGGCACTGCAAGAGGCAAACAAGAAACTTGAGGAATATGCCTTGGATAGCGAGAAGCTGGCGGCAAGCAGGGAAAGAAATCGCATCGCACGCGATCTTCATGATACACTTGCTCACACTTTGAGCGGACTTTCGATTCAACTCGAAGCAGCCGTTACTGTTGTCGGGGAAAACAACGAACATCTGAAAAACCTATTGGACAAGGCGCGCAAGACGATCCGAGTTGGATTGAACGAGACGCGCCGCTCATTGGAGGCTCTAAGGGCAAGTCCTCTTGAGGATTCCGGACTACTCCCTGCACTCCAGCACATGATTGAGGGTGCGAGGGAAAGAACCGACATTGCAATGAAAATCTCCCTACCGACAGAGAAACCGGACTGGAGCATTCCATTAGAGGAGGCCATCTACCGTATTGCCCAGGAGGCTCTGGAAAACACGATTCGACATTCGAATGCCACCGAGGTTAAATTGGAGATGAGGGGCGATAGCGAGAACCTCCACATGGAGATTGAAGACGACGGCAAGGGCTTCAATGCCGAATTCCCTGGAGGAGAAGGTCACTTCGGATTAAAGGGCATACGGGAGAGAGCGCTTGCAATTGGCGGGAATCTTGTGATAGATAGTCAACCCGACAGGGGCTGTGTGATTCGATTTGGGTGGAAAGCTCGAAATGGAAACAGGGATTAAGTTAATCATCTGCGACGACCAGGAAATTGTCCGAGAAGGCTTGAGAACCATTTTTGAGAGCGATACTTCCTTTGAAACGGTTACCACAGCCGAAGATGGCGTGGATTTGTTTCACAAGATCAATTCCGTGGGCATCCCCGACCTGGTGCTGATGGATTTGAAAATGCCCCGCAGAAATGGAATTCAGGCCACCAGACAGCTTCGGTCCACATATCCGGAGTCCAAGGTTCTGGTTCTCACTACCTACGACGACGATCAGTGGGTGATGGATGCAATAAGGGCCGGAGCCTCGGGTTACCTACTGAAGGATACCACGAGGATAGATTTAATAGATGCCGTCAAGGGCACCATACTTATGGGGCAGACTTTCATTGATCCCTCGGTGGCTGGGAAGGTATTGGCCTTGGCAGCGGGTACTCTTCCCCGCCCCACCGAGTCTTCCGCACCTGACATAAAACCCAGAGAGAAGCAACTGCTGATGCTGATTGCCCGAGGATTGTCGAATGCCGAAATAGCCGACAAGCTCTATCTTTCGGAGGGAACTATACGTAACTACGCAAGCGAGCTATTTGGCAAAATGGGTGTGACAGATCGAACTCAGGCGACAGTTGCAGCTCTCAGACACGGTATTATCAATCTGAATGACATCTAAACGAGGTAGATCCTGCCGCATTTTGGCCGTGGCCTCGGGCAAAGGGGGGGTTGGGAAAACCCTCTGCGCGGTTAATCTGGCACTCTGCGCGGCCAGGGATAACCTGTGCACCGCGCTTATTGATGCCGATCCGCTTTCCAATGTTCTTTCCTTGCTTGACTATCCGCTTCCAAGGCAAAACCCATCCGATGGTCACCCTGAGAGTTCAACCCTCAGGATAGCTCCGAATTTCGGGGTGATCTTCCCACAAACGAAAAAGTCCAAAGAGCATGCGGCCCAACTCGTAAATGGCCTGATGCACTCATATCGCGATTGGTTGGACAGTAGATATGATTTAGCTATCATCGATATGCCAGCCGGTGTTGAGGAAAATTCAGTCTTCTCCTATCTGCCGAATGCGGATATCCTCCTCCTGGTAACAAATCCCGAACCGACTGCCCATGTTTCGGCAGGTGTCCTGCTTAAAAGCATTCAGAAACTATGGCAAAAAAAACCCGTCTATCTTTGGCACAATAAATATTCTCCCCGGCCGGAAGAGGAATTCAATCCTGATGACTTAGTCGGCAACTACAATAGGAACGTGAATGAACCGGAGCGAATTCGCGGGGAAAAGCCGATTCCGATTGCCTATGTGCCCCATGATCCGTCGCTTGACTTGACGAAGGTTAATCCACCACTGCTCTTGAACCTTCACCGCACCCTTTCCGAACTTCTCAAGGCACTTCTTGACAGCTTCATTCCAGGCATAGAAGGACACTCGCAATCCAGATTGGAGACGCTGCTGCGGTATTTTCTCCGCAGGAGCTCGGAAAAAGAAGATTCCGAGGAGTTTTTTGAACGCTTCGAAAAATTTCTCGAGAACAACGCGATGGGGTCTGCAATACCCTCAGAGAAAGTGAGGAATGAACTGCGAAGTTGGCTGCTCTCGAATTCGAACACCCCGCTCAGGAGGCAAATCCGACAGGCCATGGAAACTTCAGACGGACATGCGGCAGATTTGGAAGCCGGAGCTAATACATTCGGCTCGAAATTTCAGAAGGTTTCAACTAAGTCTGTCGAAAGAGAGATAACGCTCCTGCTGAAGAGACTCGCCCTCCTACCTCTCCACTCTTCTTCTCAGCAGATGGCAGGCTTGCTGCTATTTCACTTTGCCTTGATGCGGTTCTTCTCAAACAAGACGGTGCAGGAAGTAGTAAATGCGTTAATTCCCAAGCGCCAGGAGTCCGGTGTTTCAATTCGGGATAGGCGGCGGCAGATTGCAAGATTGCTGGGAAAAGATGCAGCTTATCAGGAGCGCTTCTTTGTGATGATAAAAAAACTCTATCCCGTTATGAGTCATCAACTGGACTATCTAGTGAGCACCCTCAAGCTAAGGAAAATTTTATTCCGAGATGCCTCAGGAACCGTGGCCAAGGGCACCTATGTGCGGTTGTTTCACGCCTCAATCTATGAAATTGTCAATAGCGGGCTGGGAATTGTGGCCGGTTTTCGATTTCGGCCGGCCTCTAGGGCATTCAATCTAGGGTATCGAAAACTGAGAAGCTTGTTATTATAAGGGTATGCATCTCATTAACCAAGCCAAGGCGGCAAAAAAAGCAAGCCGTGAAATTTTGTCCTGTGGGAGCGAATCCCGCACGACTGCACTGAAAAATGTACGTTTGGCCTTGGAGGCCGCCGGCGATACAATTTTCGACGCCAACAAGTCGGATATGGAACGCTCAGTCGAGGAGGGCTTGTCCGATGCGTTTCTTGCGCGGTTGAAATTTGATGGGGCCAAGCTGCGGCGTGTTTGCGATGGAATTCAATCGCTGGAGCAGAGATCCGACCCTATAGGGAAAACTCTGGAGAGACGTGAGCTGGACAGGGAATTGATTCTCAGCCGCGTTGCCTCCCCTATCGGTGTGATTGGCATGATTTTCGAATCGCGGCCGGATGCTCTGATTCAAATGGCCGCACTCTGCATACGCTCAGGCAACGCGGTGATTCTAAAAGGCGGTTCAGAGGCCCTGAAGACCAACCGCATCCTGGCCGAGATTATAGCAAACGCATCGTCGCCGTGGGTGCCGGAGGGTTGGATTGGGCTGGTGGAGACCAGAGAGGATGTTGACAGAATGCTCTCGCTTGATTCCCTGATTGATCTCCTGGTGCCGCGAGGTTCCAACAAATTTGTTGCAGATATCATGAAGAAATCCTCAATACCCGTCCTTGGGCACGCAGATGGTATTTGCCATATCTATCTGGATGAGTCGGCGAGTGCGGCTAAGTCGATTCCAATTGTCTTAGATTCCAAGATGCAGTACCAGGCCGTTTGCAACGCGGTGGAAACACTGTTGGTTCACCGAAACTCCGCGAAAACTCTCCTCCCCCCCATCAAGGATGCGCTCCAGGCGGCTGGCTGCGAGGTTCGCGGCTGCGCTCGCACCAAGGATATCGTCAATGTCGTCCAGGCCACCGATGCGGACTGGGACAGCGAGTATCTCGATGCAATAATTTCGATTAAGGTGGTGGACGGCATGGAGCAGGCAATCAGGCACATCCACACTCACGGCTCCGGACATACGGAGGCCATAGTCAGCGAAGATGTGCGGGCGGCGGAAAAATTCCTGACTCGGGTGGATGCCGCGAATGTTTTTCACAACTGCTCGACACGCTTCTCCGATGGTTTTGTATTTGGCCTTGGTGCTGAGGTTGGAATTTCGACTTCGAAGATTCACGCACGGGGACCGGTAGGAGTGGAGGGACTTTTGAGCTACAAATGGCAGCTTCGCGGCTCGGGACAGATTATCGCGGACTATAATGAAGGAGGAAAATCCTTCATCCATAAGGAATTGTGAACTGTGGCAATCGCCTGAATCCGCTGATGTGAGTAACAGAAAGAAGTATCGGGAAGCCGGGAGGAAGCGATGAGAAACCTTGGCAATATTGGAAGGATTGTGATCAAAGTGGGCACAAATGTGCTCGCCTCCGGCGGCAATACTCCTCAAAGGATCAGAATAATCGCAGCAGAATTAGCAGATCTGCGAGCCAGAGGCCTCAGCCCCCTCTTGGTAAGCTCTGGAGCAATCGGCTTCGGGGCAATAGCCCTGAATTTGAAGGATCGACCAAAAAAAGTGGAGATGAGGCAGGCCTGCGCCGCTCTCGGTCAACCAATACTAATGGATCATTGGCGCAGAGCACTTGCGAGACACCGTATCAAGGCGGCTCAGATTCTGCTCAGCAGGGAGAGTTTCGACGATAGGCGCTCGTATTTGAATCTACGCAATGTTGTGGAAAATCTACTTGCCATTGGAGCAGTGCCTATTCTGAATGAGAACGACAGTGTTTCAACCGCAGAGATTGGTGACGTGTTTGGTGATAATGATTCCCTTAGCGCCCATGTTGCCAGCAAGTTGGATGCCGAGCTGCTTGTCCTTCTTACGGACATTGATGCCTTTTATGAGAGCGATCCAAGGTTAAACCCCAAGGCTCGTCCAATGACGGTTGTTGAGCGAATTACAAAGGAAATCAGAACGGCCGCGGGAAAACCTGGGAGCAAGCACTCCAGCGGAGGTATGGTTACCAAGCTTCGAGCCATCGAAGTGGCCTACAGGGCGGGATGCAAAACAATTCTCGCCGACGGGCGTCAAGATGATATTCTTAAACGCGTTTTCGATGGCGAGGATATAGGCACGCTCTTCCTTGCCGGCCCCAAGATGGGCGCAAAGGCAAGGTGGATATTGAGCGCCCGCCCCAAGGGAAACGTTAGCATTGATGACGGCGCCCTTGAGGCTCTGGCGGCACGCAAGAGCCTTCTGCCGAAAGGAGTTACGGCCGTGGATGGAATTTTCGGCATAGGTGATGTGATTCTCATCAGCTCAACTTATCAGGCTCAAAGTTCGATGGCCAGCGAGGAAATCAAACAGACCATGGGTCTGCATTCGAGGGAGGTTCAATCTTTGTTGGGCAGAGGACGAAGGGAAGAGGTGGCACGGGCAGAGGATATCGTAGCTCTGCAAAATTAGCTCTGAATGAAATGCGATAAGTTTTGAAAGCGCGGCAATATCGTTCGAAAACACATAAGCTGGAGGTGCTATTCATGTGGAGAATTGTAAGGAGGTGTTTCATGAAAAGGAAAATCAATCTGGATAAGGAGCAATTTACTACAATACGGGGGAGGGGTCTTATCCTGCATATCTTGACGGATGAAAAAGAGAGAATTATAATTCGTGCCGAATCGGAAGATGGGGGCCGTCGAATTCGAATCAGACTTCACGAAAGCTACCCGGGTGTAATAACCTATTCTCTGGATGAACCGACAGAACCGAAGAAGTCGCACCTCAAGCTTGTGAAATAGCAGTTTCACTGCCCTCAGCCGGTGTTTACTGAGGAGAGGCATGAAATACAAGTTACTGATCCTGTCAGTTCTCGTAGCGGAACTTACCTGGGGCCAAAGTGACTGGCTGGAAAGCACACATGTGGGGATTGCGGTGGAAGATGTGGAAAACACCTCAATACTGAACATGGCGGCGATTGGGGTGGGTAATGCTTCGGGTATTGGCCTTAATGGATATTGGCGGGGGAGGGAATTCATTACCAGTGAGCTGCACTGTGTGGCGGGGCCCCTTGCATACAATTTTCGAAGATCTCCGGGGAATGGGGATTACATTAGCGATCACGAACTGGGTTTTGGCGTTCGCATTTATCGCGGCATTTACGCCGGCACTAGTTTTCGCTGGAACAGCAACAAGGCTTTTGGATGGAATATTCACACACTATTCCGCCCCGCAAGGTGGCTTTCCCTCGCGGTAAACGCCAATTCCCTCACCTCCAAGCAACCCTTCTCGTTGAAACTGGGTATTGGACTGAACCCATTCTTTTTTAAGAAGTATTCTGCGGCTCCCCTGATTCTTTTTTACGATGGAGAGAGTTCATCTGGCGGCGCCTCGTATCGAAACAGGGCCATCGGACTACGTAGCTCGATAATCGACGGATTGAACATCAATGGATACTGGGATTTCCTTTCCGGAAATTTCGTTGTTGAAGTGAAGCTTTCCTGGAATCACTTCTTAGTGGGCACAGCGACACCAGTGGCAGGCAGCACCCCCTGGAAAAACCCCACAACGGAGGTTTTTGCATCCGTAAAAGAATTACCTTCGCTACCGATAACAACGAAACCCAAGCTGATTATCTACGATTTGGCGCAGGTGATTACGGATACACCAAATTCATCCTCCATGTTTTCAAATGTGCTTAGAGACGATAAAAAACTATCAATCTACGACTTCCTTGTTCATATGGACAGACTATCATCCATGCGTGATGTGGATGCGATTTTGTTCAAAAATCAGAACTTCAAAACCTCATTTTCAAATCTCCATGAAATTACAATGGCTATCAGGCACGTAGGGGAGAACAAGAAAATATACTTCTATTCCGACACCTATGACTCTCTGCAGTACGCGCTAGCGGCCAGGGTTGCGGATGAAATTATTATCAATCCTCACGGTTATCTCTCTGTTCGGGGCTTTGCACAAACAAGGTTGTATTTCAAAAGCCTGTTTGCCAAGTACGGAGTGTCATTTTATAACTTCCAATCACATGAGCACAAAGCCAGTTTTAATTCGCTCTCAGAATCTTCAATGACCGATGCAGAAAGGGAATCCTTGGAATACGTTTATGAATCTCTTCAGCACGAAATGGACAGCATGATACAGGAGGGGCGAGGGGGTAAGCTAGATGAAAAGCTCGAAGACATCTATGAGAAGGGATTCCAGATGAACGCAGACCAAGCTTTGCAGGCAGGACTTATCGATTCAAAGATGTATCCGGATGAGCTTGAGGAGATGATAGAGAAAGCGTATCTTTCCTCTCACGCCTCCTCCAATGGATTAGTACCCATACAACGCAATTGGGAAGCTACGCTGACTCCGATAGTAGCCATTATCTATGCCAACGGATATATCCACCAGGGTGAGGGTATAAGGGGAAAGAGTATTGGAGTGGAAAGCCTTGTGGAGGCAATCAGAAAGGCAAGAAAAAATCCTCTTGTAAGGGCGATAGTTCTCAGAATTAATTCAGGAGGCGGCTCCGCTCTGGCATCAAATCTAATAGCTCGTGAAGTTGCACTGTGCGTGAACGGCGAAGCAAACGCCGGCCCGAAACCAATCGTAGTTTCCACGGCAGGGATGGCCGCATCCGGAGGATACCTGATTAGTTCCCCCGGCACGAAGATTTTCGCTACACCCGCCAGTATCAGTGGATCTATCGGGGTAATCTCGATTATGCCCAATCTTTCGAAACTGCTTGAGCGTTTTGAAATCGGTGTGGATACGGTTGCGATGGCGAAATCGGCAGACTTCCCCAATGTTTTCCGCCCCCTAGATGAGACCGAACTGACTCATATTTCCAACCTGGTGATGGAAGAATACGATAGTTTTGTATCAACGGTGGCAGCTGGTAGAAACAGTGACAAGGAGTCCATAGATGAAGTGGCTCAGGGCAGAATCTGGAGCGGAAGGCAGGCACGCGGAAAAGGCCTGGTAGACGAGCTTGGGGGGCTAAGCGAGGCAATTGAAGCTGCCAGGGAGTTAGCAAACATCAGAGGAAATGCACAAATAGTAGAAATCAATCCAGGTGTGCCTCCCAGCCAAAGCATCCTCAAATCTGCACTTGCCATTCAGGAGGAATCGCCACTGGACATGCTCCCACAGGATTTAGTGGATATCGTTGATTTCTATAAAATACTGGTAAGGCTCGAAGGCGAACACGTCCTCTACCTAATTCCCTATGTCCAATAGCCATAAAAACCTGCTCTGACATCGAAGCAGTTTCGAGATGCTCCACTACGCCTGTGAGTATCTACCGTAGCGGCTTCGTGTATGCTGGCCGCCTATGTCAAACGGCTATCATGAATTCCTATCAGGTGAGGCTATACATCTAGCCAGTATAAGCTGCCTTTACCACTTTGCCTTTTAATCCTATCTTGGTGTTCTATCGAAATATCAGAAATAAGCAAAGTAAGGAAGGCAAAGTTTGCTGCTAAAAGAATTCAAAACACTGCGGCCTTACCTAGTCTCATATAAATGGATGTATGCTCTCGGGCTCTCATTCCTGATACTAACCGATGCCGGGCAAATTGTTATTCCAAGACTGATGGGCAGATCTGTCGACTCAATCGCAACTGACAGCGGGGAAAGCATTGCCAGGCTAGCGTTGGCAATGGTGAGCTTGGCAGTTCTGGTTGCGGCGGGCCGTTATGGATGGAGGAGTTATATTCTGGGAGCGGCAAGACGCATTGAGAATGATCTGCGCAAACGCCTCTACGATAAACTACTGCTGCTATCCGAAACTTTCTACGAAAAACACAGGGTGGGTGATTTGATGGCTCGAGCAACAAACGATGTTCAATCCATCAGAATGGCAACCGGCATGGCTCTGATTGCCTTTGTCGACGGAGCCTTCATGACCCTGGTTATTCTAGGCGCATTGTTTGTCGGATATGGGAAGGTTGGTTTTCTAATCGTAATTCCACTGCCATTTATTACTGCTATGGCTATTTTCTTTGGACGGTTTATAGGCCCTTTGTTTCTCAAGGTTCAGGAAAATTTCGCAAGAATAAGTGAGCATGTTCGGGAAGTCCTTGCCGGCATTCGAGTTCTCAAATCCTTCGCAAGAGAGGAGCACGCGCTCAAAACCTTTTCTGAAATCAATATGAACTACGGACATGCAAACATGTCCCTGATCAGATTTTGGGGTGTTCTCTTTCCAGCGCTGGGCTTTATCGCCGGATTGACTGTTCTAATGCTTCTCTTCTTCGGCGGCCGGGGAATAATCTATAGACAGCTTAGCCCCGGTGATTTCTTAGCGGCTCTTGCCTATCTTGGAATGCTGCTTTGGCCAGCCATGGGAGCTGGCTGGGTGATCAACATGATACAGCGGGGGGCTGCCTCAATGAAAAGGATTAATGCGGTACTTAATGAGGTTCCGGATATCGAAGATTCCCCCCGAGCTCTTGATGAAATATCCTCAGGATCGCTCGAATTTCGCTCCTTGCGATTCTCCTATGGTGAGAAGGATGCGGAACTGCACGACATCAGTTTTACGGTGGATCAAGGAACCTCCGCCGGCATACTTGGCAGAACGGGGTCAGGAAAAACCACTCTGATCAAACTGATTTCCAGGATATTTGATCCCCCTCCCGGGAGTGTTTTCATAGGAGGACAAGACATACGAAAAGTCAAGTTGCATAGTTTGAGGTCCGTTATTGGAGTTGTACCACAGGATGTTTTCCTGTTTTCCGAAAGCATCAGGAATAACATAGCCTTCGCCAATCCGGATACGACAGAGGAAATGATTGAGCAGGTGGTTGATGTAGCGGAGCTTTCCGCAGACCTCTCTTATTTCCCGAATGGACTGGAGACCGTAATCGGCGAAAAGGGAGTAACCCTCTCTGGAGGTCAGAAGCAGCGGATTGCCATCGCTCGAGCACTGGTTCGCAATCCGAAAATCCTGATTCTTGACGATGCACTCTCGGCCGTAGATGCGGATACAGAGGAAAAGATCCTTAAAAAACTCTTCGAAATACGGCGCAATAAACTAACCGTAATGATATCGCATCGAGTTTCGGCCCTATCATACTGTGATATATGCCTTGTACTTGAAAATGGCAGAGTGAGCGCTTCGGGAACCCATGAGGAATTAGTTATCGCCGATGGCTTCTATCGGCAAATTGCGGAATTGCAGAGGCTCGAGAATCTCGAAGAAGGAAATAGATGAGTAACTCGGCAGATGAGGTGAAGCACCGTTATTCTCCAAAAACCATGAGACGCCTGCTTGGTTATCTTAAACCGTATAAACTTGTTTCCGCATTAGTACTGCTTGCTCTGATAATTGCAACCGGGGCAGAGCTTTGCCTGCCGGTGGTTCTTAAAAGGACCCTGGATGAAAGCATCCTACGCCATGAAAATCGAATTGTTATCCGTTATGTACATGAAGCACAAAAGGGTGATGGGACTTCGGTGTTTGAAGAAGAACTTGCTCAATCTCTTATGGACAATGGAGTGGAAATCGCTGACAGCCTCTTTGTAAGTCCTCATTTGCTTTCAAATCTTAGCAGGCAGGATCGCAATGTGGCTGTGACTGCTGGCTGGCTAGATGCCGATGATTGGTATCTTATCCAAAATCCTGATGGTGATTCCCTGGAAATAATAGGAAGAAATCCGCATTTGTTCCTCGGCGGAACCCAAAGTTCAAGCTATGCTATAAGCATTACCGATAGAAATAAGCTCCCCACAGCGGAACTGCGAACCCTGCGATCGGATGATATAGAAATATTGAAATCAAGATCATTTCAGTATTTATCATTGCTCCTGGGAGTTTTTTTGTTCACCTTTGCCCAGGTGTATCTGGCATCCTGGATTGGGCAGAAAATAATGGCAGATATTCGAGGGGGGCTTCTTGCACACTTAGTACGGCAGTCCCTCCATTATTTAGGGAGAACTCCGGTGGGCAGCCTTGTATCACGAATCGCCAACGATGTCGAAACAATCAATGAATTTTTTACAAATGTGACTATCTCTTTTATGAAGGATGGGATGATAATGGTAGGCGTATTTATCGTCCTCTTCCTACTAGATAGCCATTTGGCATTAGTTGCCTTAGCCGTCTCAGTTCCGATACTGATACTTTTCATAGTTTTTCAGAAGAATATGAGAGAAGCTTTTCGTCTCGTCAGGGTAAGAGTAAGTTCCGTGAATGCATATCTTTCGGAAAGACTGGGAGGCATGTCGACGGTGCAGCTGTTCAACGCGCAAAACCGCAGTCAGGCAGAATTTTCGAAGAAAGGAAACGATCTACTAGATGCGGAGCTCAGACAAATCAAGATAATGGCAGTATTCCGTCCAATCGTAAACCTTGTGGCATCAACCGCTGTTGCCCTTATAATTTGGTATTTCGCAGGACTTCACAGCAAGAATTTGATTAGTCTTGGAGTACTTATCGCATTCATTGAGTTAATCGGAAAATTTTTTCGGCCAGTCACTGATATTGCGGAAAAATTCAATATTCTCCAATCGGCCATGGCGGGAGGAGAAAGAATCTTTGACATGACGGACACCATCGAGCGCATCAGAGATGAGGGTGAACTGACCAAGATCATAGACGGGCAAATAAAATTTGAGGATGTTCATTTCTCCTATGTCCCCGGCGAACCGGTAATAAGGGGACTAAGCTTCCAAATCCAGGCAGGCCAAACGGTGGGGGTAGTGGGAGCTACAGGCGCCGGTAAAACTACGATAGCAAATCTTATCACACGACTCTGGGACCCCGAAGGAGGGAGAATACTCATAGATGAACGAGATATACGAAGTATTTCACTGTCTTCACTGCGGCAGATGATTCAGCAGGTTCAACAGGATGTATTTCTTTTTGCGGGTTCGGTGGCCGATAACATTGATCTCGGGCTGAATATGAGCAGAGAAAAGATTGTTGAAGCAGCTCGACTTTCCAGAGCAGATGAATTCGTAAGGAAATTGCCGCAGGGCTATGATACGAAAATATCCGAGGGAGCCGTAAATCTTTCGGCCGGGCAACGTCAGCTTATCGCTTTTGCGCGAATTATTGCCCACAATCCAAGGGTAATAATCCTCGACGAGGCAACCGCGAATATAGATACGGAAATGGAAGAACTCCTGCAGAAGGGCGTGACATACCTGCTAAAAAATCGTACTGCCTTGATTGTGGCCCATAGACTATCGACTATTAAGCTAGTGGATAGGATTATGGTTCTCGGCCATGGGACATTGATTGAAGAGGGCACCCATGAGGAGCTGATTCAAAAAAAAGGAGTTTACCAGAATCTCTATAAGCTCCAGTTCACGGCGGATATCTGATATCCCATCGGAATTGCGGAAAACCGTGCGGAGGCCCCAAATTCCGGGCACGTTTGCGGGGGCCTGAACAGGCTATCTTAGGCACTCAGCCGCGCCGGGTTGCCGCAATAACAGAGCATCAGTAGTTGCCGATTGAACTTCGCAAATCAACCGACTCAAAAGAAACGGCCCCGGGTATTGATCCGGATATCTCATACAATATCGCGTGAGAATCCAACAATCATGTAGTTCAAAAACTCATTGGTTATTTCACAGGTTTTCTTGTTGCTCATCTGAAATTGCAGAATGCTGTTTAGCCCAAAGATTATCGACGATGCTATTGGTCCGGCGAGTTCAGGGAAACGTTCACCTCTTTGAAGAACATCAGCTATGGAGTCTTCAAGAACCCGGTGAATTTTTTTCGCTATTCGCTCGTATTTGGTTCCCATACTTCCGCCAAATAGAATCAACCACTCAACAGGGCGGTTTTTTTGGATATCTTTGAAACTACTCAGCAAGTACAGAAGCACTGATTTTGAATCCTTGGGAGTATTGTCCAGCATTTTTTCCAGATCAACGACAGTTTCACTCACTATGACACCAAACAGTTCTTCCTTACCTTCGTAATAACGATATAGATTGCCAACCGTCATTTTTGCCTTCGCCGCAATTGCTCTCATTGATGTCTTCTCGAAACCTGTCTTCCGAAATTCTTCTCTGGCGGCCCTCACGATTTGATCTCTTACTTCTTTTTTTAGCACTTGCATTTTTTCGGCCTCTAGTTCAATCCAAAATTCTTCTATCCCTCCCAGATTATGCAATATGAAGGACATGCAAACAAGCTCAGATGATAACTTCAACTTAGCACAAAGTACACGAAAAACAAACAGAGACTTCATTCATAGAGACCGAAAATATCAAGATTGGGCTCCTAATACGCATTATTCCCGGTAGTTACTCACAAACCTGAGCAATTGCTTGTTTTTCTCTTCAAAATTCACTTTTGTTTTCACAGTATCCACGATCTGAATACGAGAGAAAAACAGCCATTTTCGGGAAAACCGCTTTTCATACCTCAAATTGGGCACCACTGGTCTTCCTTCCTGAGGTTTCTTATACTCATAGCGGATTTTTTACTCATGAAAACAGTACTAGTGTTCGGCACATTCGACGATTTACATCCTGGCCATCGGTGGTTTCTAAAAAAGGCTGCTCTTTACGGTAATCGACTGGTGGCAGTAGTCTCAAGGGATGCGTTCGTCCAAGATACAAAGGGCTATGCTCCTGCCCAAAACGAAGCTACAAGAATCACTGAGCTCAAGAATTCCGGGCTTGTGGATATGGCGGTATTGGCAGACAAGACTATACGAACTTACGGAGTGCTCCGACAAATTAAACCCGATGTAATCTGCCTAGGCCACGACCAACTATTGCTCTTAGACGATTTACGGCTCCGGCTTGCACAATCAAACAAAGAAGCACCCACCTTATATGTATTGCCCCCATGGAAGCGGCGCAAATTCAGTTCTACGAGGCGCAATAGGGTGGCAGAGTCGTAAGCTTCTCAAATCCAAAACTTGGTATGCCTCCAATGACATTGCAGCTTCACTTACCAACTGAGCAGTCTACAAGCAAACGAATCGCATACACCTCTCAACGGCATCAATTTTCTTTTCGTCTTAATAGATTCCTTTTCCATGCAATGCGGAAGTGAATGTGGATATCGTGATGATGTGCACTACTGATGACTGGGATGTTCAACCAAGATATCGCATGATGTTTTGAAGTGCTATTTCTCTTTGTCGAGCTTCCGTATCCATTTCAGACTTATTACCAAATCATCCGCAGTTGATGGTCCCCGATGCCAATCTCGTCCAAGATCGCGCACATGAATCATCATGACAAACTGATTATCTTTTGTATCCCAGGTTCCCCTTATTCTGAAATTCAACAGCAAAGTCCCGGCTGCTTCACGCAGCTTGATGAGTGCTCCTAATGTCCACAAGTTCATTATTGGAATCCTCCCCCTGATCTCTACATACCCTCCCCCGTATGGCTTAACGGCGCTGCTTAATCCAACGCTATAGGGTTTTCTATACCAATCAATCCCCAGTTTAATTCGCTGTATCACATCTTCTTCATTTCTTTTTGAAAAAACACATCCCCAATCGCTGCTCAAAAAAAATTTCAACTCGGAAAAATTCCAGCCAAGTCCGACACTCCCTTCATCGGCGAAGTGCCGGGACTGTGGGAAAGATCTCTCCATCCCCCCCTTATAGCCCACGGAGAATCGAAATCCCTCTCTGGGTTTGAGCTGCAGACCAAATCTACCGCCGATTGGTACCTCAAGTCTCTTCCCTTCCCCGCTATGGAAATATGCCGATGAATAAATGCCGCGAAAATGGAAACCCCATGGACCATCCGAGGTATTGATAGACCAGCTAAGCAAATATCCGGGTCGAAGATTTGCACCTCCGGAAACGATAGTCGTCATCCCTGTATCAGTCTTTGAAAACGAATACCTGAGTCGACTCGAAATAATACCAAGTGAGCTTTCGGCACGCTGCAGTTTTTGCGGATGCCATCTATCGTCACTAATCGCGGAACGAAGCATCGCAATCAGCCCGAGAACTTCGAAATTCCACGAATCGGTTAGAACCGGCACCATCCAAACAACCCCCTTGTCCGCATCCCTTTGTCTCTCCCAAACAACACCTATTCGAGAATCCAGGGGCATCAGGGCAACACCAATTCGCGATTTTGAATCTGATCGTAAATTGGCCCGGTATCGAGTTTTTTCCACAAGCCTGGGAAATGAATCGTGTTTGGGATTTCCTACTTCAGCGGCTAAGCCCGCGTTCTCCAAGTGTCCCGCAGAAAAAAAGTATGTATTAAAGCCAAACATAAATATCGAATCGTTATTTTCTGACAATTTGAAGACGAGAGCACCAGAAATTTTCTTCCCCGAATACAAAAATGAACCTCTCCATCGATGAACACTCTCTACCGTGGTTGAAATTTCGAAACGTTCGGCACCCGACAACCGAAATACCGCAAACAGCAAAACAACGGGCAGCAATAGCCTCATGGAGTGTCTTACTGGCTCTTATCGATTGTCGCTTCAGTTGCAAAGGCTTGCCTCAATCACTTCATCATGCAAGCATAATGACGGGCTAGCTATCCAGTCCGCGCGATTCGCCCGGACATCACACTGATGAGCCTCTGGGGGTATTTCATGGTAATACTCACATTGAACTGCGGCAGTTCCTCTGTTAAATACCAGGTGTACGATTGGAAGGAGAAATGCATCCTAAGCGTTGGGGTAGTGGAGCGAATCGCCGAGAAGGTGTCGAGACTGGAACACAAACTGGCAAATCAGAGGGGGTGTGAATCGAAAAAGAGCTGTCCTAATCACAGGAACGCAATCGCCTGGATTCTGAAAACGCTAATCAATCCTGATATAGGCTGTTTGAAAAATACCGATTCTATCAAAGCCGTTGGTCACAGGATGGTGCACGGCGCGGATATATTCACTAAATCGGTTATTATCGACAAGGAAGCTCTCGCTAAGTTCGAGGCCATTTCTCATCTGGCCCCGCTGCATAATCCTGCCAACATTGCCGGCATCAACGCAGCTCAAGAGGTTCTGCCGGATATTCCCCACTGTGCCATAATAGACACTGCCTGGCATCAAACTATGCCCGCAACGAGCTATATGTATGCCCTCCCCTATGATTGGTATGAAAGCTACAGGGTTAGGCGTTACGGCTTCCATGGAACAAGTTATATCTATACCGCAAAAAGAGCCTCCGTACTGCTCAAAAAGGATCCCCTGAAATCTAATCTGATAATTGCCCACATAGGTAATGGCTCGTCAATATGTGCGGTAAAAGATGGCAGGAGCTATGACACTTCGATGGGCATGACACCCCTGGAAGGACTTATGATGGGAACCAGATCGGGAGACATTGATCCGGCAATAATACCGTTCATGATGACACAGGATAATATCAGCCCTCAGGATATGGATTCGATTCTGAACAAAAAAAGCGGCGTGCTGGGTATCACCGAAAAAATCATAGACCGCAGGGATGTGAATATGGGGGTGGAAGAGGGCGATCAGCGCTGCATGCTTGCCCAAAATCTTGAAACATATCGCATTCGAAAATACATCGGAGCGTATTACGCGGCCCTTGACAATGTGGATGCCGTGGTATTTACCGCCGGTGTCGGGGAAATGAACCCGGCATATCGTCTAAGGGCATTGAAGGGATTGGAGAAATTAGGGATGAAAATAGATGAGAGGAAGAACGCAATCTCTAGGACTAGGAATGCCGAAACCTGTATCTCCTCAGACGATTCTCCCATTAAAATTCTGGTAATCCCCACCGACGAGGAACTGGTAATGACAGAGGATACCCAGGCCCTAGTTGAGGGAACATATGACATACACAGCTCATTCAGGTACACATTCCAAAACCATGATTATCGAAATAAACTGAGAGATTCTGCCCTGGCAGCCGACATCAGAAACAATCCCGAACTCAAGGACATACTGGCACAATGAGGACTATTCAACCCATCAAGCTCTATCTCCCCAATATCCTAACACTCATCAATTTGCTGCTTGGCACTCTGGCCGCCATGGAGGCATGGTATGGCAGGTATACATTGGCAGCCACATACATTCTAGTATGCGCTGTACTCGATTTCCTTGACGGATACACGGCTAAGATACTGAAAGCATATTCCGACATAGGGAAGCAATTCGACGTTCTTGCCGACTTGGTGAGTTTCAGTATTGCCCCCGGAGCCATCGCCGCCGGACTGCTCAAAATAGGCGCCACTAACTGCCAATGGCCCTTTTTTTTACTCCCGCTAACCTATATAATACCGCTTCTAATCCCACTCGTGTCTGCCATACGCCTGGCCAACTTCAACATAGGACAGCATCAGGAAACGCATTTCAAGGGCATGCCCGTTCCAGCAAACGCCTTTTCATATGTCGCCCTTGCACTGATCCATGCAAATCCGATGTTCGAGAGAGTAGACGCCATACTGCTTCATCCAATGTTTATTATTGCCTTGATTGCAGTGAACTCGTTTCTGATGATGGCCCCGCTGCCAATGTTTTCACTCAAGCTGAAAAAATATGATCTAGCTGCAAATGTATGGCGTTATTTATTCACGGCAATGGGGTTTGCCCTGGTAATATGGCTGCAGGGACTTGGCCTGTTTGCTGTATTTGTCTTGTACATATTGACGTCTATCGGTATGAACATAAGACTGCGGTATCGAAACAAGAAAAAAATCCGTCAACCCAGATCCTCTGAGCGTATCCACAATGGGATTTATCCGCCGCGCGGATGAAGCAATATTGATTCTGCTATTTTGTCTGCCTCTATATCTCCCAGCAGGTATCGAATTATTTCAATGGAGAATTCTCCGGCCGTGCCAGCCGCCCGACTGGTAATGAGATTTCCATCCACTACTACCCGCCCGCTCTGAAACCGCCCATCGGGGATTTGCTTTTCCATCCCTGGGAAACAGGTGAAGTTTCTATCCCTCAGAACACCAAGAGGACCAAGTACCAGTGCCGGTGCCGCGCAAATTGACGCCACAAGCCCCTTAGCTCTCATCACCTCACGAGTTATACTGGCCACCTCTCTCGACGCCGCAAGATTCGCTGCACCGGGCACTCCCCCCGGTATTACGATTCCGTCAGGTAAGAACTGCACTTTTCCAACAAGCATATCAATTGATACCCTAATTCCATGCGAACCAATGGGATTTTCCGAATTTACTCCTATTAGCGTTACATCAATGGCGGCACGTCTAAGGTAGTCGATTGGGGTTATCGCCTCAACTTCTTCAAAACCATCTGCCAGAAAGATTCCTATCCTAGGCATAAATTCCTCCTAGATCGCAAATTACTTAAATCTACACTGTTTTACCATTATGGACTATGCTTTGAAATGACCGAAAGACTTGGTGTCTCTGTCCGTTAAGGGGGAGCTTAGCACTATCGACGAAGGAGTGGGAAAGACAGCTTCGGATAGCCTGCTATCTGCCGAAACGGTAGTAATGGCACAAGGGAAAAAATTTGGCTATCCTTTCTTGAACAGTCCGGCAAATACACCCTTCCTTTGATTTCCGGAGCTTGGTTTTTTGGGTTTCCTGTTTTTTGACCCCCCCCTTGATGTTTTCCCTCGATTCGGTTCTCCGGAATTATGCGAACCGGTCGATGAATTGTCCTCCCCTTCCTTTAATCTGAAATCTTCTCCGTATTTCTCCCGATAGAAGGCCAATCTCTCATCCACACTGTTTCTCGAGCTCATACGCACCGCTGTCATCACCCCCCGGGGAATATGTTTTCTGCCCACAGCGGATCTTCCATCGGGGTTTTTACCGTCTCCATCCCTGGTAGAAAATGACCCTCTGGCCGCATTCCGCATCCGATTGCCGCTTCTAGCTCCCACTACCGAGGAGATTGCCGACTGTATCATGACGGCTCTGGGATTCAGTGCTCTTCTGTTTTTCACAAGGGACTTGGGTGAGGATCTCTGTGATGGCGGATCGACAGACTTCTTATCAAAACTCTTATTTCGCTGTGTACGGCTCATCCTACCGCGTTTATAGGCATCATTTCGCCCCCCTTGCCGTGCTCGCAATCCCTCCCTGGGGCCGTCATCGTTCCCGCGCTGGGCTTCTTTCTCAAATCTGGAGCCAAAGGGAAAGGCCATTCCCTCGCTCTTGTCTTCGACGATTAAATCCTCCTCAGCCCAATTTACAGGAATTTTGTACCCCAGCAATTTTTCAATTGAGGCAAGCCCATAAACATACTCTTCGCAGGCCATAGTTAACGTCTTGCCTTCACGGCCCGCACGGGCTGTTCTGCCAATCCGATGAACGTAGCTTTCCGGTTTCAGAGGAACATCGTAATTAATCACCATTTCCAAATCATCAATGTGCAAACCACGAGCCGCGACATCGGTGGCCACTAGATATTTATGATGTCCCCTTTTAACTTCATCAACAATTCTAAGACGTTTGGGCTGGGGCAAGTCGCCAACAAGATAGACAACTGAATGATTGTTGATTTCCAATCGCTTTGCGACTTCCCAAGCGCTATGGCGGGTGTTTGTGAATATAATTCCATTTTCAGGGTTGTCACGTCTAAGTATGCCCAGAAGAAGCCTCATTTTTTCGCCCTTCCCGACGTGATAAAGCTCCTGGGTTACTGTATCGACTGTAAGTCTCTCCGGGTCAATTAGCACTTCACCAGGGTTGTTCATGTACTCCCAAGTCAAATTCGCCACCCTTGTATTGAGTGTCGCGCTGAATAACAGGGTATAACGTTCGCTAAAAGGCCTCATCCTATTGATAATCCGTTTCAAATCCGGAAGGAATCCCATATCGAAGAGTCTATCGGCCTCATCTACCACAAGAAATCTGAAGGCCCTTAAATTGATTTTACGCTGTCTGTTGAGATCAAGGATGCGTCCGGGCGTTCCGATAAGCAAATCCACTTCACCTGCGAGCATTTTCTTCTGCGCGGCATATCCCACCCCACCATATACCGACCCAATATTGAAACTGAGGTGCTTGGACAATGCTTTTCCATCACGCTCAATCTGAACGGCCAGTTCTCTTGTAGGAACAATTGTGAGAGCCTTTTCACCCACCTCCTCAGTCAAGAGGAGCTGAAAGATGGCAAGGAGGAAGGCAGCGGTTTTACCAGTACCTGTTTGAGATTGGACATATACATCCCTGTGATCTTTGATTAGCAGGTTGAAACACTGCTCCTGCACCGGCGTAGCCCTCTCAAAACCGGCCTCGTCGATGCCTCGTTGGATTCTTTCATCAAATCCGAAATCTTTGAATGTCATTATATAAAAGCAATCCCCGGTAGTAGAAACAAGGCGATTGGCACTTGTGTCAAAATTTTTTTCTGTTCGTTTCCAGTGGTTTCACTCTGTAAAACCATCGCAAATCAACAACCCAGTCTCCGGCAGGCTTGGCATCCTCCCTGAGCATATCACAAAGCACGATACACTAACCGCGCTATGCACAAAAACCGGAGTGAGACGCAGATTTGCGTTGTATCTAAAGCTATTACATATCGATAGTATTGACAATATGCATTCTACAATTACCCTGCTCCTATTATTCATCAGCACGTATTCGTGGTGCTCAACGTGGGAATTCGCACCGTCTTCCGCATCGGCCAACCCCGAGTCGTCCATCCTTCTGAATTTTCAGCAGCTGGATGAAACCGTTGACCTCCGTAAGCTCGCTGCCGAGGATGATGGCTGGTTCTGGCTCAGAAATGACATTGAAATTACAGCCGAAGACAGCACCTTGCTTGTTTTTGGTACAAATTCCTCATGGTCCCTATGGCTTGACGATGCACTTCTTGCGTCCAGAGATTCGGATTCGCCCCGAGGGATAATACCATCACTGCCGATACCAATGCTCATCTCACTGCCAAAAGACACAGATGACACCAGGACTATCTTGATGAAGGTTTATCTGCGCGGGGGATACTCCAAAATATCCGTTCCCGCGCTCGTAGGGGAATGGGAAGAACTGACTAAACTACAACTTCGTTCAATTCTGATACAGCTTGGTATTCCGATGCTTACTGTTCTCTTCGGTCTACTGCTATTTGCTGGAGGCATTGCAACATATACCAGCGGCAGAATTCGTCCGAGAAATGCGCTGTCTGCCTACGGCCTGCTAATAGCCATAGTTTACACTGCACCAATCCTCACTCTGATTCCGGATAATGTGTCTTGGGAGACAATCTCCATAATTGCTACCGCGGCTCTTCCGTACGCGATTAGTTCTTGGCGTAAGTTTGGAACATCTCTCGGAATACGGACAAATCACATCATCAATGCGATGGACCTTATCATTGCAACTGCAATCTCTCTGTGGCTAATCACACCTCATCTGGGATTCCCCCTTATACCGGAGAAATTCCACCCATATTTTGATTTCGATCCCGTTCCGGTTTATGCCCTTATATCCGAAGCGGCTGCTTTGGCAACCTGGTTGAGCTGCAGTGGAAGACAGTACAGGGGAAAAACAAGTTCACTGTTAACCTTCCTGATAGCCGGGTTTCCATCACTGATTTCCCTTTCTTTGCAATCATCACCTGAGGAAATATATCGGGCCTTCCTGATTTACGGACTCCCCCTATCCGTCCTGAACTCCCTGCTGATTGTTATATGGCAGGGTAGAAATTCCATATCATCCAGATTTCGCATTAACAGGCAGTATCAAATCAGTGAAAGCAATAGGCAGAAATCTCCGCTTAAGGGAGCAAGTAAGATAAATCTCAACTCAAAGCTTCCGGCAAACGAGATGCTGGCTCGGTGTATCCGATCGACACTCTTCCCGGAATCTGTGCCGTGGGATCCAAAATGGCAGCTTCTCTCGGTCTGGCAGGGCGCCAATTTTCCCGTTAGTGGGTTTCATGATTTTTACCTCTCCGGAGACAGTCGCCTTATCGGCTTTTCCCTTATGGATACCGGCGTTGAAAACCTTAATTCACTAATTTTTTCATCCATTGTTCGAAACGAACTAACACGTTGCTTTAAGTCGACTAAAAGAATTCCGGACATAATAAGCAGGGTTAATCGAAGAGTAGTCGGTGCCGCGAAGGCATCTAACCAAAAGATGATTGGAATAGTTGGACAATTTGAAGAGGGTTACATGTCGCTGCTTCCGATAACTTGGCCAGCGCTGCTGCTGAAACGAAAGACGGGCAGCAAGGTTCTCTCAATAAGGACATCAAGGAAAACCATCAGAAATCCGGCCATTGGAAGCGATGTATTTAGAGCTAACAATCTGACAACACTGGATCTGCCGATGTATCATGGAGATATAGTTTTAATTTACGCTCCGAAGATACTTGAATTGACATCGGTCTCAGGGGAGGCACTGGGCCTCAAACGACTGGCTTTGACCTTAAAGCAATCGGGAGGCAAGAACCCTAGAGAAGTGGCAACCAATATAATTAGTGAGCTGCAAACCTTTATTGGCACCGATCAAATACCCTTCTCACTCCAATTGATGATTATCAGATATACATAAGGATTCCATTATCCTGCTCTTCACTCTGATCGGACAATCCAAAGTGTACACGCACAGTCTCAAGCCGGCCATCAGTTTGAAGTTGAATCTCGAAATAAGGCATCAATTTCTGCCTGCCTGGGTATACTGACTGCCGCACCCTTGCGGGTTACCGAGAGGGCTCCGGCGGCACAGGCTCTGCGAAGACCCTCCTCCTCGCTCAAACCGGCAATTTCTCCGGCTAATAAATAACCTATGAAACTATCTCCGGCTCCCGTAGTATCCACTATCGGACCGACATCCGGAAAGAACGAACGAATCAAACCATTATTATCCATTCTGATAGCTCCTCTCTTGCCAAGCGTCATCACTATCACCGCCTTGGGGTAACGCCGGTGCAATTCGCCCATCACCGCCTCTTCGGTGTCATTTCCTCCCTGCTCGCCAATGCTCATCCCCGTCAATTCCCCACCTTCGATCTCGTTTACCACAAGCCAGGAAAGATACTCGAGAGGGTAGTCCCTGATTTCGGGCCCCATCGGCGCGGGATTCATGGCGATAAGCAGTCCCGCCTCATGAGCTGCCCTAATCAGCTTGGGAATCATGTTGATTTCATTCTGAAGAAGAAGAATATCCCCGGGGCGGGTATCGTGTCTTATTCGTTGGATATTTTCTTCACTCCAATTTCGATTAGCCCCGCTATATAGGATAATGGCGTTCTCACCATCGGCGGCAACTTGAATAATTGCATGTCCAGTGGGCAGCCTATCAATTTCCACCCCCGATGCATCAACGCCGTTGGTCTCCAGAACGTTGCGAAGAAATACTCCATCCTCACCTATATGCCCGATGTGCCGTACTCTCACTCCGGCCCGCGCCAGGGCTATAGACTGGTTCAAACCCTTCCCACCGGCAAAGCGTTCCAGATTCCGGCTTGGAATGGTTTCTCCCTGCCGTACTATATGCGCTACCTGGAAAACATCATCGATATTGAGCGATCCGGCATTATGAATTGTAGTCATTCTGGGGTGGAGCTCCTTTTCAGGCTATGGAAACGCTGCTTCGACGAGAGCGGAAATCAGCCATCACAGCAATGATAAGAACCAGTCCTTTAATAACCTGCTGGATGTAAGATGAGATTCTGAGCTGATTCAAGCCATTGCCAATTCCACCCATAATCAGGGCCCCTATCACCGGTCCGGCGGCCTTACCATAACCACCCATCAATGAATTGCCACCGATAACAACCGCGGCGATGGCCTCAAGTTCCAATCCGATCCCGGCAGTAGGTTGGGCTGACCACAGCCTGGCAGTTAACAGCACGCCGGAAAGTGCGGCAGCAGTGCCGCTTAGAACATAAGCAGAAATCGTGATTCTCTCAACAGGTATTCCGGCCAAACGAGCAATATCAGCACTACCTCCAATGGCATAGATGTGATGCCCATATCGGGTTCTGCTTAGCAGTACATGTACTATAAATGCCAGTACCAAAAGAAATACTACCAAGTTAGGAATCGGCCCCAAAGACCCGGAGCCCAATGCGAGATAGTTATCCGGCAATCCCGATATCGGCTTTCCCTCAGTGTAAACAAGAGTGAGTCCTCTACCTATCGCCATCAGGGAAAGCGAGGCCACAAAGGGAGGAAGCCTGCCCAGGACAACCAGCAAGCCAACAAGGGTGCCAATTCCAACACCAATTAGCAGGGCGATGCCTATGGCCGGAAAAACCGACCAGCCGGATCTGGTAATCAATCCTGCCGAAATTGCCCCGGCCAGAGCTGCCGTAGAGCCAACAGAAAGATCAATACCCCCCGTGAGGATGGGCAGGGATAAACCCAGGGCAACTATAGCTGTAATAGAGGATTGCGAAACAATACCGATCAGATTTTTTGGTAGAAGAAAATGCGGTGAGATCACGCCTAAAATCAGATAGAGCCCAATCAGTATCAAAAGGGCACTATGGCGTTGAAAAAAAGTACGATTACCTGATTTTCCAAGGTTCATGATTTTGCCCCTGCCGCAAGGTGCATGATTCCGTCCTGGGTGGCATCATCACGCAGGTATTCACCAACCAGCTCTCCGGTTTTCATCACCAGGATTCTGTCGCTAATACCCAAAACTTCCGGTAATTCGGAAGAAATAATGATTATTCCCACTCCCTTAGCGGCCAATTTATCGATTAGGGCATAAATTTCCACCTTTGAACCCACATCAATGCCGCGAGTCGGCTCGTCAAGTATCATAATTCTGGGTTCTACAGACAACCACTTCGCGATAACCACCTTTTGCTGATTTCCCCCACTAAGATTCCGCATCAGTCTAAGTGATTCCGGTGGACGGATTCTAAGATGCTTGATCAATCTTGATGCCGCCCTGGCCAGCCGCCGAAAATTTAGCAAACCCCAATTGCTAAGTAAGCCCAGTGTATTGATCGTAAGATTTTTCCGGACGGAAAGATCAAGGAAAAGACCCTGAGTCTTGCGATCTTCCGGAACGTAAACCAAACCCCGGGAAACGCCCGCTCGGATGCTTAGGTGCTCAATCTGCCTTCCTTCTACCTTCACAGTTCCGGAAATCACCGGGTCCAAGCCAAACAGGCCGCGAGCGAACTCGGTTCGGCCGGCTCCCACTAATCCGTAGATGCCCAGTATCTCACCCCGATGTAAAACCAGGGAGCAATTTCGAAAGCCTCGTCCATTCAATTTGTCAACTTCCATCAGAACAGCATCTCTTGGAGTGGCTTTTCTGCTGTACATATCTCCTAATTCACGTCCAATCATCATTCTGACAATTTCACCCGGATTGGTTTCATCAATTATTCGGGTTGCAATCAGCTGTCCATCCCGAAGTACAGTGATTCGGTCGGCGACTTCAAAAACCTCTTCCAATCGGTGAGATATGTAAATCAGTGTCATACCCCGTTCGCGAAGATTTTTTATCATATTGACCAAAATTCGGGTTTCGGTTTCAGTGAGCGACGATGTCGGCTCATCAAGAATAAGAATCTTGGCATTTAGGGATAGTGCCTTGGCAATTTCCACCATCTGACGGATGGCAATGGGCAGGGAGGAAACCATCACCACAGGATCAAGATCCAACCCGAGCTGTCTTAGGCTTTCTTGGGCAATCCGAATCATCAGTTTACGGTTTACCAGCCCCGAACCGGGTTCTCTTCCCAGCATGATGTTCTCCGCAATGCTGCGATTGGGGAGAAGGGTTAGTTCCTGGTAAATCATACCAAGACCCGCCTGCTGTGCCCGCCGCGGCGAGCCCAATTCTGTCACATGTCCGAATAACCGAATCTCACCCCCGTCTTTGCTGTAATTCCCGGCGAGTATTTTCATAAGGGTGGACTTACCCGCTCCGTTTTCTCCAACCACAGCATGAACCTCCCCGGGCCAAAAGGACAGATCAATACTCTTCAAGGCTCGAACCCCGGGAAAATTCTTGCTGATGCCCCTCAATGTGACAGAGGGCACGTTCATCTTGGACAGCAGGGTTTGCGGCTATTTAATCAGGGCTAAATCAACGGGAATGCTCGATGAAACCGATTCTCCTTTCAAATACTTGTATGCTGTCTCTACTCCCAGGGCGCCAATCATATAAGGTTGTTGGGCAACGGTTGCGGCCAATGAGCCATCTTGGACGGCAGCCGTGGCATCGTCTATCGCATCGAACCCGACAAAAACGATGTCTGTTCTCCCGGACGCCTTTGCGGCTTCGATGGCCCCAAGAATCATCTCATCATTGTGCGCAAAAACACCATCTATTTCCGATTGGGCCTGGAGTATGTTTTCAAATACATTTAATCCCTCGGCGCGATTGAAATTCGCAGTTTGACGGGCCACAACTACTATACCGGAAGTCTCTCCAACAACGGCATTAAATCCTTCGCCACGATCTCGAGCGGCTGATGTGCCTGCAATACCCTCCAATTCAACAACGTTTCCGGAACCGCCGATGGCTTCCACAAGAAATTCAGCGGCCATCTTTCCTCCGGCAACATTGTCCGAGGCGATATGAGCAACTATTTCTCCGCCCGCAGCACCGCGATCTATGGTTAAGACGGGAATTTTGGCTGCATTGGCCTTCATTATACTGGGTACTATGGCATCGGAATCGGTTGGATTTACAAGAATTGCGTCAACCTCCTGCTGGATGATATCCTCCATATTCACGGCCTCTTTTGCCGGATCATCCTGGGAATCCACAATAACCAGCTTCACACCAAGTTCGGCTGCCTTGGCTTCAGCTCCTTCCTTCAAAGTAACGAAGAAAGGGTTATTCAGGGTTGAAATCGATAAGCCATAGACAGCTTCTCCAGGTTCCGGGCCACCGTTCGCAAATGAAGCGCCCGCAACCAGGACGAACGCGAATGCAAATACCAAGATAAAAAACTTCTTCATCTTCTACCTCTCCTTGTTTTATTCTAAAAATCACCCCACGGATGATTCTTCTACTCATTTGAAATTGAGGCTCGGTTTAGCAGCAGGGCCGCGGCAATAATCACACCCTTTACAACCTGCCCCCAAAACGATGGGATATCGAGAAGGTTCGATCCATTGTTAATCACCACGATTAACAATACACCGATCAGGGTTCCCATCAGGCCCCCCCTGCCCCCGCTGAAGTCGGTTCCCCCTACAACCACCGCTGCAATCGCATCAAGCTCGTAACCCATACCCATAACAGGTTGGGCGGAATTCAGACGGCCAATCAGAATTTGACCGGCAAGGGCCGCCAAGACTCCGGCAATACAGTACACCACAACTATATAGGTTTCAATCGGTATCCCCGTAAAACGAGCCGCAATCGGATTGTTGCCCAGGGCGTATAATCGTTCTCCTTGAGGAGTTAGCTTCAAGAAGAGTATCCCGACTAAGAAGATTGCTAAGAGGATGATAACCGGAACGGGGATTGGCCCCGCGAAACCGGTTCCCAAAACCCGAAAAGACTCTGGCAGGCCGGTAATTGGCTTACCCTGAGTAAAACTCAACGCCAAACCCCGCGCAAAAGTCATAGTTCCCAATGTGGCAACAAAGGGAGGGAGGGAAAATCTCGTTACGAGGGTCCCATTGAATAAACCAAGCAGCGCCCCAATGGACAGCCCGCAAAGGAAGGCGATGGGGGGAAAAACACCCTTAACCAGTAGCTGGGCCGCAATCATCGAGCTCAAGGCCAGCACCGAACCAACCGAGAGATCAATTCCCCCGGTGAGAATAACCAGAGTTATACCCGCCGCGATGATACCGTTAACGGAGGATTGTCGAAGAATGTTCAGGGCATTTGGCAGAGTTCGGAAACGATCCGACAGTATTGAGAGGACGATACAGAGGGTCAAGAAGGCAAATAACAATCCTAGACGTCTGATTTTCGCCGCCAGAGAGGCAGGCAGCGTTTCTCTACCTATCAATAACTCCCTTCTTCAATATTATATTGGCGTATTTTTTGATTTCGCCGGTCATAACTACGGCAAAGGCATTTTTGGCCTGATCATAAAAATCAAAGCGTTCAACTCGCAGTATGGGTGGGGTTTCCGGCCAGAATTTATCAACCACACCGCGATAGGCAGTTTCTATTTCCATGTCCAGCTCATCATTCTCTGCCGGCTGCATCATAAAAAGCGGGTTTTCAACATAGGAATCCAGTGTGATTAGAGGCAGTATGCCCTCAAGGAGCGAGGGAATTCCGATTCCGTCTGCCCTGATAACACGTTTCCCGAAGCTGTCTCCAGGGAAAAAGGCATCAGCCAGAACGATTTCATCGCCATGGCCCATCCTGAACAGGACCGCAAGCAGTTCCGGGGAAACCACCGGATTGATATTCCGCAACATAGGCACCTCACATCTTCCCTTCGGGAGGGAAAAAAGCGCATCGTATCAGCAATTCATCATTGTTTCAATCATCCTTAGCTTCTAAAAAACTGCCCTTATACCATCAGGAATCAAACGATCTCAAGTCAAATTTTGATTTTTCAGATCACTTCAACCTAACGTCAAACAAACCTGCCGCAGATTTCCTCCGACAGCAAAAATCTCAAACTAATTGACAAGAAAAAACTGAAATGTCAGAATCTTCGAAACCGCTGAAATTGGAGCCTGTTATATGAAGAATTCGAATCTATTTATCTTGCTTCTCGTACTGTCGGGATTGTTCCTGTCATCCTGTTATACTTACTCAGTCGACTACGGGAAGGGGCCTCAAAAGCATATTCAAACAGAGGAGATTGACAATCACTACTTCCTCTACGGTTTGGTACCAGGGGTTGTTGAAGCGCCGGTGGAACCTGATAGCGGAGCCGCGGATTATCGCGTTACTGTAGAGACAACATTTATCGATGGTCTGATTTCTTATATAACCATGGGTATCTATACACCAACTACAACCTTCATCATAGAATAGTAACTCCGTCTTGAAATTGCTCAAGGTGCTTAGGGGGATGTCTGCCGCCGCGGATATCCTCACGTGGGCATCGTAGCCAAAGTGGAGACTCGAACTCCAGACCTACGCATTACGAGTGCGTTGCTCTACCAGCTGAGCTACTTTGGCAGAAAGGCAAATTATAACCGGTTGACAGCGGGGGTCAAGGCAGGCATTCCAATAAGTCAGTGCCGAGCTTCATACGGCAGCAGGATCCAATCCAGCAGTCAATCGCGATTCTTCTGAAACTTGCGGCGTGAGTTCACAAACCTAACCAAGTCATGAATATTTACCACTTCAATCCTATCAGTGAAAACTCTGACCCTTTGCTGTCCCTGAAAATGACTTAGAATCTCCATGCATCGATCAACCCGCATACCAGCCCATTGCGCAATATCGGCAACTGAATTCTTATAAATTCTCTTGCCCGTATCACTATTCATGAATTCAAATCTCGAAGTCTCCGCGAGCATAACGAAAACATCCGCAACTCGAGCATATTCATCCGATAAGGTCAAAATTCCAAAGCGCCGTTTCTGATCGTATATTCTTTGAGCAAAAAGAGATAACAGCTTGATGACCATCTGTGGATTTCCGGTCATCAGAACTTCAAAATTACTCCTGTTAAATTCAAGGATTTCACAGCTCTCCAAGGCGATAATTGAGGCGCTTCTTGGGGCATTTTCCAACAGGGCCATCTCTCCAAAGAATTCACCCGGTTCCAGGATGTCGACAATTTTTTCGATATTTCCGATAATTTTGACAATCTTGACCCTGCCTGTCCGAATCAGATAGAAGGCATCGCCCGGCTCATATTCGCAGAAAATAATTTCACCTTCTTTGAAATTGCGGACAAAGCGCTCAAATTTTGAAAGATCCATACTCATGTGCTTGAGCCCTTTGCATCCCGGATTTTCCGGGTTTCTTCAAGTACCTGTCTGTAGAGAGAACCACCCTTCGGAACTAGCTGCCCAGCCTTGGTGAAGAAGCCAGAAGCCTTCTCCGCGTCACCCAATTTCTTGTGGCAAAGTCCGAGATAGAACAACTCTTCCCCAAGGAATGATTCATTCGGATATCTCTTAATAGCGGAGATTAACTGCCCCGCCGCCTCTTTTAGCATATTCAAATGATATAAACAGCAGCCGATTCGGAATTCGGCAAGTGCCAGTACCGCCTCCTCTTTCTCACTCTGGATTACCGACAGGAATCCCTTCATAGCTTCTTTGTACTGTCCCGCCTTATACTGGGCATCAATCTCGTTAAAACTATCGGTAGACAGGACGGGCTTCCGACTTCTCCTATGGTCCTCGGACGCGGCTGTGGAACTGCCATGCAGGGACTGCTCGGCCCCCTCGGCTTTTGAGACTGCCTGCGGCGCGTAGATACCCTTGGGCCAGTGTTTTAAGTAGCTTCTAAACGCATAAGAAGCCCGCGAATATTGCTTCTCCTTGAGGTAGTACTCGCCTATCGCGAATATGCCGGCTTCCTGATTCGTATTGACCCTGTCTGTGGATAAGAGATTCTGAACTTGATTATGAATCCTTCGCAGCTGTGTGGAAAAAACCTTGAGCATCTTCATAAGGATACGTGGATTCTCACCTACGAATTTCTCGAATTCGGCTATGGAGAAATGGATAACCACACAGTCAGTAATTGCCATGGCAGTTTCATCATGAGGGTAATTGCCAAGCGCCGCTTTGACGCCAAAGAATTCACCTGTTCTAATTGGTTCCCTTACCTCCGCGCCCGTTTGGATATCTTCGTAGGCAAGTTCAATCTTGCCCGCATTCAATAAGGGTATCTCCTCGGCCTTATCACCTTGAAAATAGACGATTGCATTTGCGCGGTAAAACACTGTCTTAGGCAAAAAAGACTCCTCAAGGCATACTCGGGAAAGGATACGCATCCCAATATGGCCCTGTCAACAACACTCCTAAATGTGTATTCTAGCCTAACATGATTGATCTTCACACCCACTCGAATGAAAGCGATGGAGAGCTGTCTCCCACCGCATTGCTTGAATTGGCCAAAAACTCTGGAATGACCGCCCTTGCGCTGACAGATCACGATACACTGGCAGGTCTTGCAGAAGCAGAAGAGGCAGCAAGGCATCTGAACATTCGATTCGTTCCCGGTGTGGAAATTGAGGTGGATTTTGAACCTGGGAATTTTCACATACTTGGATTGGACATCAAGCAATACCCAAAGGGTCCGCTAGGAAATTTTCTCGAAGAAATCCGTGAATGGCGTAACAGCAGGAATGGGAAAATGGTGCGATTAATGAACGCCGACGGCCTAAATGTCACACTGGATGAGCTAAACGGATTGGCAGGAGGCGAGGTTCTCGGGCGAATGCATTTTGCCGATTGGCTCATCGCCCGGGGAAAGGCAAGAAATGTTTCGGACTGCTTTGAAAAATGGCTGGGAGTCGGTTGCCCGTACAATGTGAAAGGACAGCGGCCCAAGCTTAGGGAAACTGCCGAAGTGATTCGTCAGGCGGGCGGCAAGGTTATAATAGCCCACCCGCTGTCGCTGTGGATTTCATGGAGCTGCTTTGAAGAGTACGTCCCTCTTTGGAAGGAAAACGGAATCGACGGAATCGAAGCCCTACATTCCGAGGCATCAAAAAAAGCTGCTGGCAAACTAACTGAACTGGCAAGGAAGAACAATATGCTGATTACCGGAGGCTCTGATTTTCATGGGAGCTGCCGGCCTGATAGATGTCTAGGTTATGGCTCCGGGGGAATCTCGCTGAGTGAAGAGTTGTTGCTGCAATTTGATGAAGCATAGGATTACGGCGCTCGCATCCTTGTCAATGGTTTTGCATATCGCGGCAGCGGACTATCCGCTCATAAATTATACAATCGAATCGCGAGATCCCCTCTACAGCCAGCATCAACAAGATATTGAGCAATGGTATCGAGATAGCGCTAAAGCACCGCCGCTGATGATTTTCAGATACGTACCACTTCCATCCGAGGATATTTTCTCGGTCGCCGCTGCCTTTAACATACCCTATGACGCCCTTGCAACCTTAAACGGCTGGGATGCACCAGGCCTTTTAGGGGCAGGCAAGGAGGTTCTGATTCCCAACACACCAGGTGTGTTTGTACCCGTGAAACCAAAGGATAAGTGGGAGGCGGGTCTGTCAGAAACAGAAAGAAGCCCAAATTCAATAAGTGTTGCCATACGATTGGAAAGCAGCGGAGAGAGAGAATTCAGATTTTATCCCGGAAATAAATTTAGTCCAAACGAACGTATAAGGTTTCTTGGCAATCTGTTTTCCTCACCCGTAAAACGAGGCAAAATCACATCCTCCTTCGGCTATCGCTCGGATCCTTTTTCAGGGGAACTGAGCTTCCACCAGGGTGTCGACATCCGAACCCCAATCGGAACACCTGTATTTGCGGTGCGCAAGGGGAGAGTTCACGATGCCGGAATGCTGGAAAACTATGGGCTATACATCATAATAAATCACGATGGCGGGTATCAAACAGTTTACGCCCACCTGAATGCGATGCTCGTTACAGCAGGACAGCTCGTGGAAGCTGGTAGTCAAATTGCTTTTTCGGGCAATTCCGGAATCTCCACCGGTCCACATCTGCATTTTGAAATTCGAAAAAATGGAAAACCGACAAATCCGGCAACATTGACTTCGTTTTTCACGCTAGAATAGCAATATGAGACGATTGAGAATAAGTGCGAGTAGGTTGTTTACACTGTTCCTTTTCTTTATCTTGTCTACTGCATCCGTATATTCCGAAAATATCAGGGGCAAAAACGCGGGAATTCTCCAAATTGATGGCTCGACTGTGGAATTGAAGCCGGAAGAATTGTTAACAATAGTGTATCCGGATGAAATTTCCGCCTTTCACGAGGGTATCGAAATACAAATTCAGATACCGCTGCTGCTTAGAAAGCTCAGAAATAGTTTTGCCCTAATGATATACAGGAGTGTCAGCCCAAAACCGGGTGAAGGCCGAAATGAATATAGCGGCGCAAGAATTCATATGGAAATTATCCCCGCGAGAGAGAAAACCTTTGTGCGTATTCCCTTCAGTGAAACACATGGGATAACAAAAAACGCGTTGACTTCCATATTGCCGATACCCGTTAGCACCGAGCAATTCCCTCTCCTTGCGGTTATACTGCCAATCATGAAAGGAATCCCCGACGCGGCTTTTTCGGAAAAACTCATAATTAGCGCGATTCCAATTTGGAAAAACGAAGGCTCGTTAACAATCAATATCACAAATCCATCCGGCAATCCCGAAGAGATTATCGAAGTCACCGTGGACAAAGAAGTAATCGAATTGAACGAAGCAATCGAACTTTCAGCCGGAATTCATAGTGTTAGAGTTGCAAGCACTCACGCCCCGACAATCGAAGAAACCATTGCCCTGGAACCAGGAGAAGAAACAGTGCTGAACCTTGAGTTGGATTATAGACCGCCCGAACTGACAATCCATATTCCGGAAGGTGCCATAGTCCGCTTAGACGGTAAATTGATTGAAACCGACGATAACGTGAAGGTAATTGTGACGGATCCGAGAAACCATTCGATATCATACACGTTTGGAGAACTGGAAGTGAGCCGGGATTTCACTGTTCAGCCTGGAAGCAGGATAAGCATCAATCTACTTGTCGATGTAAAGATTACCGAGAGGAACGGCAGTGGGAGAAGCAAAGAAGGTGAATAACATTGCCGGCAAACATAGTGTACTGCTGATAATCCTTACCTCCTCGCTTTTCGTATGTGCAATCCTATTCGGCATTGCTATAGGGTTGAATCTCGCTGCCACGAACAACGTGCGCAATATAGAAGAACTAACTTCTTCAAGACCCGCCATCCCCTCCCAGCTCCTCGATATCAATGGGGAATTGATCACTGAATTCTTCTCCGAGGAGAAGCGCAATCTCATACCTACAACCGCGATTTCAGAAAACCTGATTTACGCATTGCTTACCAGGGAGGATGGAATTTTCTATAAGCACACCGGCGTATCCCTTGGTGGTTTCGTGCGCGCGGCTATTAATAACATCCTCTATTATTTCACTGATAAGGGATATTTCTCAGGCTTCAGTACCCTGACTATGCAGGTTGCGGGCGCCAAGCACGCGGATCGCACAGAAATCTCCATAAGACGAAAACTCAGGGAAATATGGTGGGCTTTCCAGCTTGAGCGTCGATTCACAAAGCAAGAAATTCTGGGATTATACTTAAATTCTGTTTATTTCGGCCACAATACCTATGGTGTAGAGGCAGCCAGCCGGTTTTTCTTCGGGCATTCAGCCACCGAGAACACCCCCGCCGAGGCAGTGATGCTGGTAATACAGCTTGCGAAACCTGGTTTGTATTCTCCGATAATCCAACCCGAAACCGCGAGAAAAAAACAACAGGAAATACTGGATCAAATGGTTTCAGCGGGCCATATAGACTCCGAAATCGCTAAGACCTCATTTGAAGACTACTGGAACAATTTCGATTGGTCTCGTTCGATTACCGATTCACCCTATTTCGACCGTCTATCTGATGACAAGGCCCCCTATTTCAGCGAATTCATTCGAAATGAAATAGAGAAGTATCTATTTGGGCAGCAGGATATTTACCGGGATGGTTATACCATACATACGACATTGAACCTCGATTATCAGAGAAAGGCCGACGAGCAAATAAGGAGGGGTTTGCAAATATGGAATCGGCAGTATCAAAGCGACAGAGATACAAAGAACCGTTATGCCTCAGGCAGTTTAGATGATACCATCGAACTTCTGTCGCTTGTCTTTGACATTCCAGGCATACGACATTTCGAATTGCGAAATAAAGACACCGCCCGAAAATTCGTGATAAATCAATTAACTCCGGTAACAGATCTGGTATCAATGGTATTTGGGATGAATGATCTGAAGTCGGCTGCGAACATTTCCTACGAATATGTTCAAACGTACCAGAAAATGAACAATGTCGAAGCTGCCCTAATCACACTCGACAATAGAACCGGTTACATTCTTGCCATGGTGGGCGGGAGCGAATTCAACCGGAACAATCAGTTTAATCGCGCCATGGAAGCGAAATTGATGCCTGGCTCCGCATTCAAACCCCTTTACTATTCGGCCGCTATCAGCTCCGGAGCCTTCACGGCTGCCAGCCGAATTTACGACGGCCCAAGGGTTTTCATAAGTCCCGATGGCACGGCTTATATTCCCAATAATTTTGCCGGCATCTGGTCTGGCGGTGTATTACTTAGAGATGCGCTTTCAAAATCGCTCAACATACCCGCCCTTATAGTTCTTGAAACCATCGGTTTCGATGCCGCAATCAATAGGTCGGCAGACCTTCTCGGTATCACCAGCCCTCAGGAAATTGCCAAAACCTTCGATAGGGTATATCCGCTGGGTTTGGGAACACTGGGTATACCTCCGGTAAAGCTTGCACGCGCATACGCAACAATTGCCAACACCGGTCATGAGGTGGAGCCCATCGCAATCAGATACATTGAAAACCGTGACGGAAACATAGTAGTGAATCCCGAACGCGAACTTAGAGAATCACAAGAAAGAAAGAACATGCAGATTATTTCACCGCAGACAGCATTTATAATGACCAGTATCCTCCAAAGCACTGTAACCTCAGGCACCCTGGCATACGCCAGAAATACGGTGGAGGGGTTCGATGGAATGCCTATGGCAGGCAAAACAGGCACTTCTCAGAACTGGAAAGACGCCTGGACTGTTGGATTTTCTCCCTATTACACCACAGCTATCTGGATAGGATTCGATAAGAGGGGTAATTCACTGGGGAAATCTCAGACGGGGGCTACAGCCACAGGACCCGTATGGGCCAGCTATATGAAGGAAATACAAGAAGGACTGCCTAGAGTAGAGTTTCCCAATCCCTCGACTGGCATTGTGAAGGTTGTGATAGACCGTAGAACCGGCATGCTGCCAGACGAGAACACTCCAAAGGAACAGCTTCGTTCCGAATACTTCATCGCGGGTACCCAGCCCAGGGAAAAAAGCGGCTTCACGATTTTTGAAGAGAACAGAGATGAGGAGCAGATGATCAAAATTGCTGTCGATTCGTCCCGTACGAATATGGAGGCCAGCCATCTTAATTCGGCTGCCAGCACAAAGAAACTTCTTTCGGAGCTTAACCTTGAGCCCCTGTATTTGGATGGGGAGCTTGGTATTAATCCGGAAGAAGATGAGGTAAACAGTGGTATTCTGGACTAGGAGGCTGCAGGCCCACTGCAAAACATGGGAACCGGGCTTCGCGAAAGCCGTGTCGAAAAATCACGAACTCAAAAAGCCTCTCCTAAGGAAGGAGGCACTGGATGAATGCCCGATCACCTGGAGCCCCCCCCCTGAGGTAGAGGGAAGGCTCTAAGTATATCCTGGGGCACCCTATATTCTATCTTCCGGATGTGATTGCTGCCGCTATCTGCCGTATAGGCATCGCCCGATGAGTCCACTTGCTCGGAGACGTCCGCGCAGTGTCATTACTTGACCTTCACAAACAGAATCGTATTATCATAATTAGAAAAGACAGGGGGGAAATATGTTGAATATCATATTGTTAGTTGTCCTTCCCCTCGGCGGCATCATCGTGGGATTTCTCGCACGTTTGATATATGCCAAAAATCGACTTTCTTCATCAGAACAAAGGGCGCTTATGCTCGAAAGATCCTCCGTTGTGGAGGCGCAAAACGCTAAGAAGGAAATGATGTTAGCAGCCCAGAACAGGATTATCGAGGATAGGCAAGAATTTGAGCGCGAAATACGAAAGCAGCGCTCCGCAATTCAGAGGTATGAAAAAAGAATCCAACAGAAGGAAGACAATCTGGAACTGAAAATTTCGGAGATTGATAGGCGCCAATCAGAGCAGAAAAGCATACTGGGAGACATTGAAAGGCGAGAGATCAAACTTTCGGGTGAGGAAGAACGTTGGAAATCGGAGCTGGAGCGAATTTCCGGTTTGAACGCCGAGGATGCGAAGAATTTATTGATGCAGAGTATGGAGAATGAAGCCAAGCGTGATTCACTCACCATTATCAACAAGATTGAACGGGAAGCGATGGCCTCCGCCGAGAAGAAGGCCAGAGATATTCTCATTGCAACGATACAGCGTATTGCAACCGAGGTTACAACCGAAATATCGATTACTTCGGTGGATTTACCTAATGACGAGATGAAGGGGAGGATAATCGGCAGGGAGGGCAGAAATATTCGAACTTTGGAAACCCTAACCGGAGTGGACATCATCATTGACGATACTCCCGAAGCGGTTGTGGTTTCGTGTTTCAATCCCATTCGTAAGACGATTGCGAAAATTGCACTGGAACGACTAATCCAGGATGGCAGAATTCATCCGGCTCGCATTGAGGAAATTGTGCAGAAGGTAACGGCTGAGATCAACCAAATGATTTACGATGAGGGTGAGCGAGTGCTGTTCGATCTCGGCATTCATGAAATGAAGCCCGAGTGCATTTCCGCACTTGGCAGGCTGTATTTCAGAATGAGCTACGGACAGAACGTGCTGGCGCATTCAAAGGAGGTTTCAATACTTGCGGGAATGCTGGCTAGCGAAATTGGTGTGAATGTGACAATAGCCAAGCGGGGAGCTCTTTTGCACGACATCGGCAAGGGTTTGGAAACCGACAGCGAGGAAGGACATGCAGAAATTGGGGCGGATTTTGCGCGGCGAATGGGTGAGGATCCGAGGGTGGTCAATGCGATTGTTGCACATCACAATGACGTTGAGATTTCTTCTCCCGAGGGCGTAATAGTGCAGTTGGCTGATGCTATTTCGGCAGCACGACCCGGAGCACGCCGTGAAACTCTGGACAATTACATCAAGCGGCTTGAAAACCTGGAAAAAATTGCAATGGGTTATGAAGGGGTTGAGAAGGTTTTTGCTATCCAAGCCGGGCGAGAATTACGGATTATGGTTAACCATATCAAGATTGATGATCAGCAAGCCAAGCAGCTGGCAAAGGATATTGCAAGGGATATCGAACTTCAGTTGAAGTTTCCGGGGAAGATACGAGTAACGATTATCCGCGAGTCTCGGATTGTGGAATATGCGCGATAGGGGTTCGTGAATCGTGATGAACCAAGCTGCCCGCTAACCGGTTGAGATTTTTTGGATAATCGCGGGCAGCAAAGCGGGAATTGGCATAAGTCCCGGGGATCAGGCTCACCCTGAGGCTCAAGTCGGCGGCCTGTCGATGCGTAGGACGTGAGCAAACCGAGGCTGCGATGCCAATTCCAAGATATATCGGAGGTTGCTTAAAAGAAATCCTCACGCCCCAAGGGACTGCCTATCCAGAAGCCTTCCCCACCAAGGTAATTGACTCGCTGCCCCTCAATCAGAATCTGAACTTTTTGAACATTGGGGAACTCAGTCGCGGTGTAAACAACCTGCTCAATTTGGAAGCGGTGACCTTCGATTCCCAGGGTGTTAAATCGAAATGGCTCGTTAAAGTCAAGGTACGCGACGCCAGCTTCGATGCGAGCGCCTACTATTTCCGTACCTTCCGGAATTAAAGAGAGCAGGTTGGCGGATATTTCGCCTGGGTGAAGTCCATCAATCAGAGCCTGTATGGACGTTAGGAGGGGAGAAGCATTTGCGGGGATTGGACGGAGCACGCTCTTGAAGCTAACCTTTCCCTCATCGTTCACGCGCACGAAAAAAAGACGGGCCATGCTCTGGGCCTGTGGATCTGAGCTGTTTGAGGGTGTAATTGGGGGCTGTGGGCTTGCTTCTGGGGGATTGATCTGTGATTCAGGTAAGATATCCTGCGTATCGGGTCTTGACAAACGTTCAATGCTTATAGTTCCTTGGCTCTCTATATTTGACTGCTTAGGGAAGATACGGCTGACTACTTTCTTGTTTAGCACGAGAATGATCAGGATTAGGATGATCAGTATTAGGAGTGTCAGCAGAATATTGATTCTATCAGGCCCGGATTTCTCCAAAGCCGCTGTTTTTTTCGGAGGAACCGAAACCGATTTTCCGGATCTTCGTGATTTTCTCCGTGCCTTATTCATAGGTTATTATATGCATTTTTCCAGCTATCTGACCAATGAAATCGGTCTGATACCGCACGGAACTAGAGGAGTTGATTATGCTTTGGGAACTTGGTTGGGAGACTTGATAAATGAATGTTGATGGTACCTACCCCAGAATTGTAATTGTTGGACGACCCAATGTGGGGAAGTCAACCTTGTTCAACAGACTCTATGGACGGCGGAGGGCAATTACTGATTCCACCGCCGGGGTTACACGGGATGTGATTGAGGAAGAATGTGTTCTGATGGGAATTTCGGTCCGTCTGATGGATACCGGGGGAGTCAAGGCAGAATTCTCCGGAGATTTCGACAAGGAGGTTGCCCTTAGGGCAGTTTTCTCCACAGACAGCGCTGATATAATTCTTTTTGTGGTTGAGTTTGGAGAACTGAGTGCTGAGGATTATCTGATTGCGGAAAAAATTCGTCCAAGGGCAGATAAGGTAATTCTTGTGGTGAATAAGGTGGATACGGAGCAAAAGGAATATCTACCAAGCGAGTTTTATTCGACAGGGTTTGGCGAGCCGCTTGCGGTATCAGCCGAGCATGGGAGAAATATCGACTTCCTGCTCGAACGAATTATCCGAAGGCTTGGGAAGGCAAAAACCGGTGCATTGGAGGAAAAATCGCAAATAGAGCAACTGGCAGTGGCTCTGGTGGGAAGGCCGAATACGGGCAAATCTACCCTCTTCAATCGCCTGTCGGGCGGAGAGCTTTCACTGGTTTCCGAACTTCCGGGTACTACTAGGGATACGGTTGTTTCAATACTGGAATACAGGGGTAGATATCTTAGGCTCATAGATACCGCGGGGATGCGCCGAAAATCCCGAATTGTGGAAAATGTTGAATACTACTCAGTGAATCGGGCGATTATGGCGATGCTTTCAACAGATGTCACGGTTTTATTGATTGATGTTAATGAGGGTCTGTCGGAGCAGGATAAAAAAATAGCAAATCAGGCTGTGAATAAGGGACGCGCGGTGGTTATGGCAGTAAATAAATGGGATGATGAAGTGGTTGATGGAGCAAGATTGAAGAAATTGCTGCGCAGAATTCACTTCCAATTTCCGGTATTGAGCTGGGCACCGATTGTGCCGATTTCCGCTTTGAACGGCTATGGTATTGAAAGGCTTCTGAACACTGTAGTTGGGGTCGATAAGCAGCAGCGGCGCCGCGTAGAGACTTCGAAACTCAATAAGGCCCTTGGTGAGTGGCTAAATTCAAGACCTATACCAACCGGAACCAGGCGGCCGTACCGAATGAAGTATATCACGCAGGTTTCCACAAGTCCCGCTCGCTTTGTGGGCTTCGTTAATCGGAAGGATGGATTTCCGGAAGCTTACAGACGGTTCCTGGTGAACCAGATTAAGCGGCATTTCGGTTTTGATTTGGTACCAGTGAAACTGGAGCTGAGAGAGGGAAAAAGATGATCCCCCCGTGTGCTATTGATGAATATACTGTCAGTTCCCGAATGCCGCGTATAAACCTTCTGCGAAAACCTTTTGGAAAAGCACTTGTTGTTATCCTCCTGATCAGTGGAATTGGCCTCGAGGCACAGGAGATGGAACTTACGCAGTTTAGAACTCTTTTGAGGGATTCCTCATTCCCGGAAAATGATGAAACCAGACGGCTATTCATGGAAACGATTATGGCCCCAAATTTTTCCATGATTGAAACAGAATTTGAAATACACAGACAGCTTTCCGATGGACGCCTGGTGTGGTTTGAGATACGCCGTGTATTGCGGAATTGGTATGTGATTTTCCGAAATCAACGCGGCAAGAGCCCAAGAGAAGATTATCCTCTTTGGGGACGGGGAAACTGGATTATAAAGAAAGATCTGGTCAGCGGCAGCTTTGTTCAGGCAAAGATATTTCTCCAGGACGATGAAGATAGTTTTATCAGAATATTCCCAAGTGAGGGTGGCAGAACTCTTCTGGATGTACATCTCTATGGACGGCAATTGAATGACAATGTGCTTATCCCTCTTGCATTTGAAACCCTTATGACTGCCCCCTTTGCCAGGATAGTGGAATTAACTGAGCACTCGGTAGATTGGGAGGTTCTCTTTCCCAATCCCGATGCCATCGGCCATAGGTATGTCGAAAACCTGGTAAGGGAGCTGGACAGTTATACGGAACTGATACAGGAAATGGATGACGCCGCGGTTGATGAGTTTGGCAACAATGTGTTCATTGAATCGGGGAAGCCAATTTTTGCCGGTTTACCCACGAGTGATGGGGGGAGTCTGGCACCTGGCAGCACCGGATTGAACTGCTCGGGTTTCGTCAAATGGGTTGTGGATGGGATTTATTCGGCGTGGAAGAGGGAAGCCGGCTCACTCTTTCTGGCGATTGAGGATTTACGACAGCCTACTTCGAGATTGAACCGGAACCCCTGGGGAGAATCCCGATCGGCCTCGGGGAGTAGCGCCCGTGAAGATTTGCAGACATTGCTGCGTGATCCGATGTTTGGGTTGGATTGGAATCGAAATCTAGGAAAATTTGCTGAAGAGGCTCGATTAGGAAGGTCTCTAAGGTTAGAAGAATTGCATGCCCTGGAAGGTGGTGAGCTGAATGGCATCCCCTATCAGAGGGATTTGGGAGTCAGTCTGGGGAATCTCAATGCGGCGTTGTATCAGCTTGCCTCAATGCGGCCGGGCTCCATTTATCTTGCTGCCGTAAATTCGAGATTCCTTCCGGAGCCGACAGAGCTTAACCCGGAGCCGATGCCCTTACTCCAATATTGGCACGTTTCCATCCTGGCTCCCTGGTTTGATGACGGTGAGGGTGATGAAAGGGGGAAATTTCGAGTGGCGGTTCTGGATGTTGGAGATGTTTCGGAATCTCTTTTGCCTAATCCCCGCGCAGCAGCAGCACCGGCATTTCCATCTGCCATCGTTCGCAGCGCTATTCGTTATGCACGCCTGGGGAGAAACGAAGTGGGTGAGGTGCTAACTCCGGAGATAATGATGCATTTGGTAAGATTAGATGTGCCGGCCAATTTTGAGGCATGCCCGCTGCCGGGAGCAATCGCGGAAAGTGACTTCTGATGCTGACTAAGAGGCAGCAAACTTGGGAATTCCATCGATTCTCCGGTAAAAGTTTCGTGAATAGCTTACTAACGGCCTTAATCTACTTCACTCGTTAGCTTCACCTAATCTTCCTCACGTTCTCCACCTTGCTTCACAGAGACCCCTTGAGTAATGTAAGACATGGAGTTAAAGGCAGTTGGATTTGATATTGATGGAACATTCTATCCGGAGTATCGAATCCGATGGCGGGTGTTTCCCTATTTTCTTGGACATGTAAGATTGTTAATGGCCTTCGCGCGAACGCGTAAGCTGATGAGATCTATTCAGGCTGGCGATTCATACGGTGAGAATCTAAACAGAACTGAACTCACCGTATTTGCTAAAGAACTAGGCTGTGATATTGACAAAGCTCGGAAACTTAGGGATGAACTAATATATCGCGGCTGGGAAAAGTATTTTCAAGGTATGAAGATATACCCGGAAGTAGGCAATTCTCTTAGAAAACTGAAGAATGCCGGGTTGAAACTGGCCGTGCTCTCAGATTTTCCCGTGGGCAGAAAACTGGAATACTTCGGGCTGGAGGGTATCTTCGACGTTGTGCTGGGGTTTCCCGAGACTGGCCGACTCAAACCACATAGAGAGCCGTTTATCAGAATGGCCAGCAGACTGAATGTCGATCCGATCAATACAATATATGTTGGCAACAGACTTACCCATGATATCAGAGGTTCCGAAAATGCCGGAATGCGGGGAATCCTGATTGCCCCCTCTAAGCACCGAATTCCACCCGAAGTGACTACCTATAGCGGATTCCCACAATTGACGGAAGGAATTCTTTCCGAGGTAAGACAATGACATTCAACTTTGATGGCAGTGATGCCCTGGTTATACTCCTGGTCATCATCATTCTCATGCTCTTTCGCCGCTTCGATCGCACGGGGCGAAGCCTGGAGAAGGTGCGAAAATATGCTGATAAATCCAAATCAGAATTGGACATCATAGTCAAGGAGCGGGAACTTGGTCTTAGGGATTTGTCGGTGGACCTTGAAGTTCAGGAAAAGACTAACAGGGAAATTTTGACAAGAACCGAAGCGGCACGGGATGAAATCAGATCCCAAGCTGAAGAACTCAATAACAAGGTGGAGCAAATCAAGAGCAACGAAAAGGCACTGGAAGAGCTCAACGATTTGGCTCTGAAGGTTGATGAAAATCTTTCCAGGCTGGGAGAAGAATCATCCTATGTAGACACCTTGGGCATTCGCCTTAGCGAAACCAAAGAAGAACTCCTAACTCTTGAGCAAACTTACGCAGAGCGTTTCAAAAAAACCCTCGCCGAGGCAATGAGTGAATTCCGCGGTGAGTCAATTCAACTGAAAGAAAGGCTGCATGAATCAGACAGGCAGCTCACCCTGCTTGGGGAAGCGCTTGAGAATCTCGATGCCGACAAACACAGTGAAATAGCAGAAAAACTTTCGGAATTCAGAGATGATCTGGAGCAAATTGAAAGGAATTTTCACGATAGACTCCAGAAGATAACCACAGCCGGATCTCAACTTGAAAACGACGCGTTTACCGCGTTGAATGAGAGAATCGAATCCCGCTCCAAACAGCTAGAGCAGGGTTGGGCCAATGAACTAGAAGATCTGCGCGAACGCATCACATCTGCCACAACCGAAATACGAGAATCCCTCAAAGATACACAGCAATCGCTTGAGGGAGATTTTCACGATAGACTCCAGAAGATA
>Ga0209781_1000002_pt1 | contig 133951 bp, 116 predicted proteins | sample WorMetHERISLAND1_3_FD_187386 | JGI IMG/M metagenome (GOLD analysis project Ga0209781, IMG submission 187386) | Marine gutless worms symbiont microbial communities from Max Planck institute for Marine Microbiology, Germany - Olavius albidus HERON... | ecosystem: Host-associated > Annelida >...
TTCATTCCTTACCGTGTAATCTGAGCCGCTTTAGAATAAATGCCCTCAGCTCAGCATCCAAATTGCCCATGCTGTGCTCCATCAGGGCGTATAGCCGAGGTTTGTTGAAAGGACCATCGGAAACTAGCACCGACTTTGCCTTACCATCCTTGCCGATGCGCTTCTTCCAGGTGACGGAGCGGTTCCCGGCAAGCTTATCGTAGCAAATCTGGAACCCCGCGAGAGTTTTTGCTTCGTCGTACCAAAGAATCAATTCCAAATCCTCATCGACAAACCAGCGCCGAAAGCCATCATCCCTGACCTGTCGGATACTCAGAAGTTCTTCAAGCATAGACACCCTCAAAATTTGCTTTTTGAAACCCTACTACACAACGAGGATGGGTCCAACCCATCTCCTCAATAAACAAAAACTTGAGCCCTCCTAAGCAACCTCTTATGATGGCAATGGTGTCGCCTCCGGTACGGTTCCAATAGACAGCACGAAATATAGGGAGATCGGAGACTTTGCGTCCCAAAGCCCTTTCGGATATTGGAAATTTTCCCTTGGACTCAGCGCATACAACTGCGCACGCCGCCTGAAGACGCTAAAGGGTCTATCGGGAGTGCTGATTACAAAAAATACAGATTCCCCGCAAGGGAGAAAAATCTAGCACTTTGGGGGGAACTAATTCCGTGCACGCACTTTGTGCTCAAAGCTGCAGTCAGAGCCCTCATGTGTCGATATCCGTTTTCTTGAATATGGAATTTTTGTTCACATACCGCTAAGAAGGAAACCCAGGCTCATTCAATTCAGTCTCTAAGCCGTAATCCTGAATTTTGCGATGAAGCGTCTTCCTTCCGATTCCAAGCGCCGCCGCGGTGCGGCTCTTATTCCCTCCAAACGCGCTTAGATTTGAGCGAATAATCAGCTTTTCAGCCTCAAGCATAGGAATTCCAAGTTTGATTCTTATGGCGTCCGCATTGCCGCGAGAGGTGATATAACTCGGGAGATCGTTGGGTGTCAGATAGGAATTCTTGCTCATCACTACGGCACTTTCGATTATATTTCTTAGTTCCCTCACATTGCCCGGCCAGCTATACGATCTTAGCATCATCGCTGTTTTGGGCTCTAAACCAAGAATTTCCCGTTTGTTCTCCGCGGCAAATTCCTTCAAAAATCTCGCTGCCAACAATGGAACATCCTCAGGTCTTTCCCTTAGAGGCGGAAGATGTATGTTTACCACATTGAGCCTGTAGTAAAGATCCTCTCGGAAACGGCCGGAAGCAACTTCTCCCTTCAAGTTCCGGTTGGTAGCCGCGATTACTCGAACATCGACAGATACAGTTGCCTCTCCACCAACCCGTTCGAAACTCTTTTCCTGCAAGACTCGGAGAATCTTAATCTGTGTGGATTGGTTTATTTCACCTATTTCATCCAGAAATATTGTCCCCATGTTTGCCAGCTCAAAGCGTCCCTTGCGTTGACTTACCGCGCCGGTAAAAGCACCCTTTTCATGTCCAAACAGCTCTGTTTCCAGGAGGGATTCGGATAAAGCCGCACAGTGTACTTTGACTAAGGGCGCCTTGTTCCTAGGTGACTGATCATGCAGGGCATTTGCTACCAATTCCTTACCGGTTCCACTCTCACCCGTGATAAGTACACTCGTCCTTGTAGGTGCAACTTGCTCTACTAACTCAAATATGTGATGCATGGATGCGCTCTTGCCCAGGATTCCCGCTCCCAGTCTTTGCTTCTCCAACCTGGAAATCTCGGCCTCAAGTTCCCGATGCTTACGGGCCAATTCCCTGCGGCTAAGCGCCCGCTTTGCAAGTAGGCTGAGCCGTTCGAGATTTACCGGCTTCGTGATAAAATCATAGGCACCGTTGTGCATGGCCTCTACGGCACTGTCTACCGTGCCGTGTCCTGTTAGAATGATTACCGGAATCGCGGGATAGGAAGAGACAATCTTCTTCAGTAATTCATCGCCGGGAAGCTTGGGCATCCGTAAATCAGCCACAACAAGATCTATCTCACTCTTGAGCATTATTCTCAGCGCTTCCTGTCCATCCTCGGCCTGAACAACTGCATAACCATCCATTTCAAGAGATCTTGCAAGTCCTAAGCGGATGTTTTTCTCGTCGTCGGCAACCAGAATTCTGAAAGTCATATCTCTTCCCTCGAATTGCATAAGGAATCTACGCATGAAGAGGCGAAAACGACAGTTTGAAAAATCATGAGGTTTCCCCTGGGATTAGTTTTCGTTCAATTTGGAGCATGGGCAGGGTGATTCGAAATGTGCTGCCTCTGCCTGGTTCCGAGTCCATATGCAAATCACCTCCATGTTCCTTTACCACCTTGTACACCACTGTCAAACCCAGCCCGGATCCCGTATCACGAGTTGTAAAGAAGGGCTCAAATATTTTTCCCTGCAATTCCTCCGGAATACCCTCCCCCGTATCACTTACTACAATTACTACGCTGTTTTGCTCTCTGAAAGTCTCCAATCTCAGCTCTCCGCCCCTTGGCATAGCGATTATTGCATTCTTTATGAGGTTCAGTAATGCCCGCTTTATTGCTCCTTCGTCTAGCGGCATGGGAGGTATTGATTCACTCAGTACGGGAAGTACCCGCACCCTTGCTTCCTCCATCTCATAGCGGAGCAGTTGAACCAATTCCAATATGAGCTCGTTCAAATTCGCCTTCATAGGGCGCACGCTCTGAGGCCGAACCGCGAAGAGATAATCGGAAACTATGTTGTTCAATCGTTCAACTTCTTCTTCAAGAACACCTAGGGACTCCCTCAAATGAGGCGGGATTTCATCCTCCTTATCCAGCCGTCTCCGAAACAGCTGCAGGTGTATGCTCATGGACGCAAGAGGATTCTTTATTTCGTGGGCCACCCCCGCTGCCAATGTAGTGAGTGAGGCCAGACTTTCTGCCTGCTTGAGTCTGGCATCTTCCTCCCTGTATTCGGTTACATCCTCTATGTAAATCATATTCCCCACGATGCTCCCTTTATCTACAAGGGCAAGTACTCCACAGCTCAGTATAATGCTGCGATCCTTCCGTTGGATTGGAAAATCCAACATGGATGCACCCCTATCCTCATCCAAAGCTGCCCTCACATAGTTAGCTATATCCTCGGATGCGATAACCTCCCACACCAGCCGATCCATGGGATCGTTTGTACTAAGCGGAAGCAGGCGGCGTGCGGGATTGTTAATCATGATTACACGATTATCCTGGCCGGTAACCAGTATTCCGCTGGGTATTGATGAGAGGACAATTTCCAGTTGATCGTTATTTTTTACCAGCTCCTGAATGAGAGAATGCAACCTATCGTGATCTAGGCGATCAAGGCTCTTTAGTGCTCGCCGGATCAGCTTCCTCATTTAGAAGCTGCTCATCACGCGATAGAGCCCGCGGAGAACCAAGGGGATTGGCAGATTCAGATTCTCGGCACGAATTCTCGCATCCCTAATTCCATCCTGTTCACTGCGAAAGCTCTTATGCTTGGGAGATGCAGTTTTTCTCCAGCGATCGCGAAGCTCAATACCAAGGGCCTTCAAAAAGTCGCGCAGCTCTTCCAAATCCCTTATTTCGAGCGCCTCCCCTGGTATTGTTCGATTGTTGGAATTCGCCTGTTCAATAAACTGTTTCGCAATAACCATACTCGAAGATTTACGCCGCCAAGCACCAAAAAACGCCTGCAATCCTTCCCCTTTCTCTCTAAAGATCCGGCGGATAATTTCGGCTTCCTGCATACGGCTCCGATTTTTGAACGGATAAGCTCTTAGGCGGGAAATTATGGTAGGGGACAGCATTTGCTTGTGTTCGGTAATCAATATGATGCTTGTATCGGCGGGAGGTTCCTCAAGAAATTTCAGAAGAGCATTTTTTGATGCATCTGACATTCTCTCTGCGCTGTCGATAATGATGATTTTATGGTCTTTACCCGCAGAGTGATGCGCCCAGCGACAAACATGACGAATCTGGTCTACGGGCAGGATATCCGGCAGCGCCTTTTGCATTGCAAGGCAATCGGCTACCAAAGAGCTTAGAAGCATCTCCTGTTTTACCCCCTCCGGCACCCCCTTTCCCGGCAGTATCGAGTCCACGGTTTCGGTTAATCGTTCCATTACAGAACGCAGTTGGAAGAGTTTCTTCTTCTCTCCATCCCAAAGAACCGAATCGAATCGGCACAATAGTTTTCTAACGGAGCGAACCATCAGGTAGCGAGATGTGTCGGAGCTCTCTCTTCTCATCAAATCAGCACAGGCAGTGATCTCGGGAATCAGACTGCGGTGTCCCATTAGTATCGTGCGGGGATGTAATAACAATCTATGGGCACGACAGTGTCTGCACTGACAATTCCATCGCCTATTGTCCTCACAGCAAGAAATGCGAGCCAGCTCAAGGGCAGCGGTGAGCTTCCCGGACAGCGATGGCCCCGAGAAGAGCGAGGAGGGAGCCAGAGAACCTCCAATTATCTCCTGCTTAAGCTGACTTACAACCTCTTCCTGATGGAGTAGGTTTTCGAACACTAGAATTCCCCCGCCATCACCGAAAGTATGGGATGCGCTATGTAATCAAGGATTGAAATCATCAAACTTCCCCGAAGCATCTGATTTGGAAGCGGCCAGGAGAGGCGCATCAATTGGGCCGCAAACAGAGAGATAAGAGAAATACCAGCGCAGAGTCCAAGCATGGCACCAAGGATGCGGGATGCAAATCCGGATTTCTTTTTCTTCTTTATCCAGCCGATACGAATTTTGAGAAGGCCAAACAGCAGCAGCAAGGGAAGGGTGATAAGGGCTGGGAGCAGGGCTGCCGTATATGCGGCAACTGTCCTCCCTTCCAGAATTAGCACTGCGACGGCCGGTGCATCGAGATACTTTTCGGAGTCGATTCCGATGATGTCGAAGATGAGCCTCTCCAAGGGAGCCGTTAGCAAGATCACTGCAAATACTGCTGACAGCAGGGTTGCCATGAGATAAAGCCCGGATGTCAGTCCCCGATGCGCTCCCATACCGACGGCAAGTAAGAGAATCATAATTATGATTATGTCCAGCAAGTTCACCCTGTATATCTCATTAGAACTCTTTGATCACTGAGGCATAGGATAAAGAACAGCAACGCGCGGCTCATCATCAATATCCCACGAGCATTTCGATAATTCTCTCCGCGGCCTCCCCGGATGAAAAGGCACCTGTGGCATCCGACATTTCGGCCAGTCTCGCCGGATTAGACAGCAGCTCCATAACTATTTCCCCCAGTCTATCAGAATCGGAACCTGCCTCAAAGGTTATTGACATACCAGACTCCTCGGCAAGTGCGGCATTCAATACCTGATCGCCGCGCGTGGCCTCTCTAAGGGGGATGAATATAGCCGGGATTTTTGCTGCGGCAAGCTCCCATAAGGAGCCGGCTCCGCATCGGGCAATCGCTAAATCTGCGGCTGCCAGGAGGCAGGGCAGTTCTTCGGAGAAGAAGGATTTGCTCATATAACCTCTCGAATCCCGATGAGGGGGGCAATCCGAACCTGTCTGGTGTACGATGGCCGCGATTGGAAGGAGCCTGTCTAAGACACCTGCAACTAACTTGTTTATCTCACGGGCGCCGAGGGAGCCGCCGAGAACTAGGATTAACGGACGCCTGTCGTTGTTGGACAAACCCGCAAGCCTTCTTCCTTCCTCCGGCTTCCCCTTTAGCAGTATTTCGCGCACCGGATTCCCGAGAACCACGGCGCTTTTTCGGGCCAATTCGGGGAGATAGTCTAGGGTTTTCCCATGTGCGACAAGCGCCCGGGCACCGAGCCTGATATTGAGCCGAGTGGCCAGGCCGGGACTAACATCAGACTCGTGGGTGAGCGCGGGAATTCTCAGTATGGCAGCGGCTGCCACAGGGGGAACTGAAACAAATCCACCTTTGGAGAACAGCGCTATCGGTTTTTCACGGCGCAGAATCACCAGGGAAGCAAAAAAACCCATGGCGACGCGAAAGAGGTCAGCAAAATTCTTGAATGAAAAGTAACGGCGAAACTTTCCTGAAGGGATTGCAAAATATTTCACGCCAATTCCGTGAAGCAATTCCCTCTCCATTCCACGGGAAGAGCCAAGCCAAATTATGCTGAATCCCCCCTCCCGGAGTTTATCGATTACAGGAAAGGCAGGGAAAACATGTCCCGCGCTCCCACCCCCAGTGAAGGCAACTGTAGCATTACCAATTCTCACTACCGCTCCAAAAATTATCCGATAAGACGCTTTGGTGAAATCCAGCGCTTACTGATGGGCAAGCTGGGACTCGAACCCAGGACATCCGGTGTGTAAGACCGACGCTCTAGCCAGCTGAGCTACCCGCCCGATTGGCAGGCACATATTACTCGGAGAATTCGCCGGAAGCAAGGGATAAATGACTTAGAAAAAGCCAAAATAACACGCTTGAATTGGTTTCTTACTTAATCCCGGATTTTTTGCGCTATATTGACGGTATGCGGATCGCGATAGGGGCTCAAAAACTGCTCGCCCGAGCACTCGTCCCAACCACCCTTCTGCTCATGGCCTTATTTCCAACCCGGCCGCTCCAGGCTCAATCGGCCGCGATGGAAGGAATGGGCACGGAATTTCCGGAGCTTTTCCCCGAAAACGCGGTGATACGCGCTAAGACCTCGGCCGCTCTCGCTGCCTGGAACCCGGGCACCCTAAGGGGACTGATTACCGTTCATTATGAGTATCCCGAAGGCTATCATCAAATCGACGATTCTGTTTACTTCACACTCAAACCCAAGCCCGCGCCAGGCATCATATTCAGTTCCCCTCTAAAAGCCAAACCCGCCTTCAAAGACGGCATTGCCGAATACTACGGCGAAACCTCAGTACTAATCGAATTTCAGGCATCTCGAAACGCCCAGCACCAAACCCTTTCCGTTAACGCGCTGTCCCAAATATGCAACAACCAGGGAGTCTGTCTGCTGCCGAACTCAGAACTTCATCACGTGTATTTCGACCCCGCGGCGCCGGCTCTCAAGCCCAACGAAGAGACTCTTGCCATACTCGACTGGTCTGCAAGGGGGGAGGGGGGAGCCGCCGCGCTTACAAACATGGCCGTTCCGGAAGGAATGCCGCCAGGCAAAGTTTTCTTAATCCTGCTGTCGGCCCTAATCGGAGGCATTCTCCTAAACATCATGCCATGCGTTCTCCCAATTTTGTCCATCAAAGCACTCAATCTTGTGAACCAGGCCGAGCAGAGTAAAAAGGCCATATTTACACATTCATTGCTTTATGCTGCCGGAATTGAGGTGTCTCTACTCGCATTGGCCGCGGTTGTAATCGCACTGCAGACCTCGGGACGTTTACTAGGCTGGGGATTTCAGTTCCAATCTCCCCTATTCGTTCTGATTTTGATCGCCATAATCTGGGTGTTCGCCCTTAGCCTGTTCAATGTATTCGTAATAGAGGCTCCAAGGAAGAAAAGCAGCGTGAATACAGGGGGCGGCTTCGGGAGGAGCTTCCTTACGGGGATGCTCGCGGTTTTAATTGCTGCCCCCTGCACCGCGCCACTGCTTGGCGCGGTTTTGGGATTTGCCTTCTCTCAAACAGCCCCGATGATAATTGCAATCTTCGCCCTAATTGGCCTGGGCTTCGGATTGCCGTTTCTTCTGGTTGGGATAGGACTAGGCGGAAAATTCCCCAGGCCCGGACCCTGGATGAACACTTTCAAAGAGGTGATGGGCTTTGTGCTCATCGGCATTGCTTTCTACCTGCTTACAACCTTTGTCAAACTTGCGCCAAAGGCCGTTGGCGGCGCCCTCTGGTGGCTGTTCTTTCTCGGCTTCTCCGCATGGCTGCTAGGTAAAGCTAGAGGCCCCCTTGTGAAAAGGGTTTTCAGGTTTACCGGGCAAATTCTCGCCCTTATAATTGCCGTTGGTTCGGGTTTTCTGCTTATAGACCTTTCGGATGTCAGGGGGACTGGGCCGGGCGCGGCGGAAATCTCACGATGGCCGGATGAGGCAAATACAGAGCTCCTGGACAGGGCAGCAAGCACTATCGCCTTCAGCCAGCAAGAGCTTCAGTCCCTCACAGCGGTCGGCAAGCCCGTTTTTCTGGAATTCTCTGCCGACTGGTGCACCACATGCAAAATCAATCAGCGTGTGATCAGGCACAGGGAAATTCGCAGCCTGATGACCCAAAAAGGGATAATACACATGAAGGCCGATCTTACAGCATACGATGAGGAACTCACCCGCGTACTGGCAGGCTATGGGCGCGCCAGCCTGCCTCTGTATGTGCTCCATAGGCCAGACGAGGAAGAGCCTCACATCTTCCCCGCATTTATCAGTGTTCGGAAGCTAACAATCGCAATGCAGGAAATCCGATAAGGAAGTTGATTCGGCTCCCATCCGATGCCGTGTCAGAACTGCCCTGTCGATAGGAGCACCAGGGTGCAGGCTTCAATCCAAGCGATATTGGCCCCATCCAGGCCTCTTCTAGCAGCCGCCGACTCGGTTCCGGGGTTAAATATCACCCGCCGAGGCTGTGCGGCGATTATATCCTCCAAATCCAGATGTACCGGGCTTAAATAAACAGTCAGGGTATCAATCACACCTGCTGCCCTAGCGGCATCCTGCACTCTGGCAAAGGTTTGGAGTTCCTCCACCTTCTCGTAAGCGGGATTCACCGGAATCACTCGATGATTGGCCTCCTTTAGTCGACGCACTGCCTTATTGCTATACCTGGTTGCCTTCGGGCTGGCACCCAGCACGGCCACAACACTCATTTGGAAGGAACGGCGCCGTCAAAGAATACAAGCTCGGCAATGGCCTTTCTGGTTCTGGTCTTTGTTTCCATGAGCCGCAGGTCTTCCGGAATCAATTCGGGATTGCCCGGCCAGCCGACTGCCACAGCAGTAAGAATCGCGAAATTTTCGGAAACTCCAAAATTCTCCCGAAACTGCTTTGAATCGAATCCTATCATCTGGTGGAATACCAAGCCCTCCTGCGTTGCCTGAAGCGCCATCTGAATAACAGCCATCCCGGTCTCGTACATGGCCAGGGCATTTGCCCTCTTTGTACCGGATATGTCGATTCGACTGAGCACAAATATCAGCCTTGGGGCCGCCAAGGCCCATGCATTTCTTGGCACCAGGGTTTTACGAGCCATCTCCAACGCATCCGCATTTTCCTGTCCAAAGGCTAGAAAACGCCAGGGTTGATTGTTGAAGGAGGAAGGCGCCCACCTGGCCGCCTCAAAAAGTCGTCCAAGCACCCCGGATGTGATCGGCGCGGAGGCATCAATAGCCCTTGAGCTCCATCTACCCCCGATAGCATCTACAATCCCCTCTACTTCTGTTTCCGGTCTCATCACCGATGACAATTTGCTCACCATCCAGAGTATAATGCCGATGGCCTGAAACGGCAAATACATTTCACGGGCTATGGGTAAATGAGCCCAGTTTCAAGATGGGGCAGTTATGAGCAAGGCAAATTTTCTCGAAAGATTCAAAAATATTGAAGAAATATTCAGTGACATTTATGGCGGCGAAGAGAATGATTTTCACCTGAAACGATGGGATAGACTAATTGAGATTCACGGAAATCGCTGCGGCGATTTCTCTCCCAGACTCTTTTCAGCCTCCGGACGCACCGAACTCTCCGGCAATCACACCGATCATAATGGGGGAGTCGTACTCAGTGCGGCGATACAGTTAGACACAATAGCCGCAGTTACCCAAGGAAACGAGGGGGGCGAAAACCTTGCCGAAATAATTTCCGAAGGATACCCCCCCGTAAGTGTCGACCTCTCCAAACTGGCAAGATTGGAAACCGAAGAGGGTACCAGCAACGCCCTCCTTAGGGGAATTGCTGCTTCCATAGTGCGCCGAGGCGGTCATGTTGGTGGTTTTACCGCGAGCACAACCAGCAGGGTGCTGAAGGGGTCAGGATTAAGTTCGTCCAGCGCATTGGAAGCATTAATAGGCACAATTTTTAACGAGCTCTTCAATGACGGAAGCTTTCCTCCTATTGAAATTGCGCAGATGGGACAGGAGGCAGAAAACAATTATTTTGGAAAGCCTTGCGGTCTCATGGATCAGATTTCCTGTTCCGTGGGGGGAACCTTACTTATCGACTTCGTCCAATCTGGCACTCCCGTTGTACATGAAATTAACTTCAATCCTTCGGATGTGGGTTTCACGCTCGCGGTACTCGATTCCGGCAGCAGTCACGCGGATTTAACCGCCGATTACTCAGCCATACCAGTGGAGATGTGTGCCGCGGCATCAGTTCTCGGTGCCAAAAACCTTGGGGAAGCAGATGAGAAAAAATTCATGTCAAGCATTAGGGAAATCAGGGAGAAATGTGGTGACCGCGCTGTGCTGCGCGCCCTGCATTTCTTCAACGAAAATCGCCGCGTTCGCTCCATGGCGGATAGCTTGGAAAAGGGCGACATTGAAGCCTATTTGGAAGGAATGCGTCAATCTGGCTATTCATCTTTTTGTCTTCTGCAAAATGTGTTTTCACCTGATCACCCTGCCAACCAATCGCTCTCTCTGGCGCTGGCGCTCAGCGAAGGTTTCTTGGGCAAAACAGGGGCGATTCGGGTTCATGGCGGCGGTTTCGCCGGTACGATTCAAGCACTTGTGCCAAGCAGCAGTTACTTGCGCTATAAAGAATTCATAGAGGGATACTTTGGCAAGAATTCTCTCATTCCACTTTCGATTCGGCGGCGTCCAGCCGGTGAACTAAGATAGGCTCTTCTGTATAGCAATATTTCAGTTAGCTTCTCGCTTCTCTCTCGATAAAACCCAGTATTGACAGCGGCTTAGCACAATGTGGTTAATGAGAACCCGCTTGACTTACCCCCCCAGACATCTCATTATTTGAAGATATCAAACTGCATAAGGAACTCTCAAACGATGCCCAGTCTGTCGCCACTCCAGAGAGCACGTTTTGACTATATGCCAAGGCTGCCAAGGGTGTTTCGCATGCCAATAGAGAACATCTCTGTTGTCCTGAGTGAAGCCACCGAACCAATGACCGATCAGAACAGACTGCGTGAGCTTTTCCCCTTCACCTATGGCGCACCAATCGCCAAGTTTACTGAGGGAACAAATACCTCGCCATCCAATCCCAGAAAAATTGGAGTGGTTCTTTCAGGCGGTCAGGCACCCGGTGGACATAATGTGATAGCCGGTATCTTCGACGCATCGAAAAATGCCAGCTCAGAAAGTCGACTCTTCGGTTTCAAGAACGGTCCGATAGGGATAGTCGAGGACAAATTGCTGGAAATTACTCCGGAACTTATCGACACCCATCGCAACACCGGCGGCTTCGACATTATTGGATCGGGCCGAGCAAAGCTTGAGACAGCGGCGCAATTCGAGGCGAGCCTCGCCACCTGTAAGACTCATGGTCTTGACGGCATTGTGATAATTGGCGGCGATGATTCAAATACAAACGCTGCTGTTCTTGCCGAATGGTTCAAAAAGAAGGGCTCTGATATTGGCGTGATTGGCTGTCCGAAAACCATCGACGGCGATTTGAAAAATCAGTATATCGAAGCTTCGTTTGGCTTCGATACGGCCACAAAGACTTACTCCGAATTGATTGGAAACATCGCAAAGGACGCAAACAGTGCCAAAAAATACTGGCACTTCATCAGACTGATGGGGCGCAGTGCCAGTCATATTGCCCTCGAATGCGCTCTAAAAACGCACCCCAACATCTGCATAGTCTCCGAGGAAGTCAGGGCAAAGGGAATGTCTCTCGATCAGGTGGTGGATTCTATTGCCGGGATTATCGCGGCGCGTGCCGCACGGAATGAAAATTTCGGAGTCGCCCTCATCCCCGAGGGATTAATAGAGTTTATTCCGGAAATCGGCAGGCTAATCACCGAATTGAACAGGTTACTGGCCAAGGAAGCAAAATACTTTGCCACTATCAAAAATTTTGAGGATTCGAGGGAGTGGGTGAATCATGAGCTCTCGAAGGATTCTTCCTATGTTTTCTCCTCTCTGCCGCGCCAAATTCAGATGCAGCTTCTTGATGAGCGTGATCCCCACGGCAATGTTCAGGTATCCCGGATTGAAACCGAAAGACTGCTAATCGAATTGATAGACGCACGTCTAGCCAAAATGACACTTGCGAAGGAATACAGCGGTGAATTTAACGCTCTTGCACACTTCTTCGGCTACGAGGGACGCTGCGCCTTCCCAAGTAATTTCGATGCGAATTACTGCTACGGACTTGGTTTTTCGGCCTATCTACTCCTTTCAGCCGGATTAACCGGCTATATCGCCAACCTTAGGAATCTCCATTTGGATACCGCCGATTGGATTCCCGGAGGTATTCCCCTTACGATGATGATGAACATGGAACATCGCGGTGGTGAACTAAGGGCCGTAATCCGGAAGGCCCTAGTTGAACTGGACGGCGCCCCCTTCAATGCCTTTGCGAGCAGCAGGGAAAAGTGGGCACTTGAAACCTGCTATGAGTATCCCGGCCCTATCCAGTACTACGGCGATAAAGCAATCAGTGAAGAATTGACAAGTACATTGAAGCTTGAGAAGGGGGACTTGTGGAGAAATTAGGTTTGTGCTAGCATGAGCTCATGAAGGCAGCCGTTATCAGAAAATTTGGACACCTTGACAATATATCTCTGCAGGACTTAGCAATTCCGGAAGTGGGCAGCAAAGAGGTGTTAGTTGCCGTACAGGCATCGTCCGTCACATTCTCTGATCTGGCGCTTGTTACCGGCAAACCCCTTATAATACGGCCTTTTTTGGGATTTTTCAAGCCTAAGTACAGAATACCGGGTTCCGACATTGCCGGACGGGTGGAAAAAGTTGGGCGCGAGGTAAAAAAATTCAAGCCTGGAGACGAGGTTTACGGGGATATTTCGAATGTGAATCGCGGCGGATTCGCCGAGTTTGTATCCGTGCCTGAAACTGCGATTGCAATCAAACCCGCCAATCAATCCTTTGAAGAGGCCGCCGCTGTTCCCGAAGCCGCCCATGTAGCCCTGCAAGCCGTTCGAGACTGCGCCGGGATAAAAACTGGAGAAGAGGTTTTAATAATCGGTGCCTGCGGCGGCATCGGCAGCTTTGCCGTTCAATTTGCCAAATACTATCGAGCCAATGTCACCGGACTTTGCTCTACAAGCAACATAGAACTTGCCCACTCACTAGGAGCTACTCAGGTAATCGATTATACAAAGGAAGACTTCAGCAGGTTAGGCAGGCAGTTCGATGCTGTTATTGCATGTGTGGGGAATTATTCGATTTATGATTATCGAAGGGTTCTAAAACCCAGAGGACGTTTTGTGCTTACCGGAGGTTCGGCAAGACAGTTTCTACAGGGCGCTCTACTAGGCCCCATCCTGTCCAAGAAAGAGGGCAGAAAATTCCACACTATGGTGGTGAAACCCAACGCGGATTTGGATTTCATCCGTCATCTTCTTGAAGATGGGCAAATTAAACCGCTAGTTGACAGGTGCTATAAGCTAACTGAGCTCAAGTCTGCTCTTCAGCACTACATGGGCGGCCATTCCCGCGGCAAGATTATCATCACCATATAGAAGAGCTTGCATTTAGATACAAACCGGAATCTCGAGATGCCTCATGCCGCAAACAGGGACTTAAGGGGTTTCACGAATCAAAATCCTTGTCTGTTTTCTACCTATCAACTAACCTGACGAAGTTATGAGTCAATGCATTTTGAAGATATCCTGCCCGGACAGTAAGGGGATAGTTGCTGCCGTCACCACCAGGATGGCGGCAAACGATGCAAATGTTCTCGATCTTACCCAGCACACCGCCTCCGACATTGATGTTTTCATGCTCAAAGCACTGTTCGAGGCTCCGAATCCCTTTGACAGGAAATCGTTCGGAAAGGCCTTCAAAACCACCGCTGACAAATTCCGGATGTCCTGGGAACTCTACGAAACCAGCAAAAAGGAACGTGTGGCCATATTGGTTAGCAAAACAAACCACTGCCTCTGGGAGCTATTATTAAAGCATCATGACGAGGAAATTGACTGCGAAATTCCGCTTATCATATCCAATCATCCCGACAACAAAGAAGTTGCAGGGCAATTCAAAATCCCCTTCTACCATATTGACTATGAACCCGGAAAGGTAATGGCCGAAGAGAAAATTCAGCAGCTTCTGGTGGATTATGAAATCGACCTGGTGGTGATGGCCAGATTTATGCAGATTCTAAGCTCAGACTTCATAGAAAGATGGAGGAACAGGATTATCAACATACATCATGGCTTTCTGCCCTCATTCACGGGCGCAAAGCCATACCATCAGGCCTGGCATAAGGGAGTGAAGATAATCGGTGCCACCGCCCATTTTGCCAGCGAGCTTCTGGATCTGGGCCCAATAATCGCACAGGAGGTCATCCACGTGAGCGATCTCTCATCCATAAAACACCTTGTGCAAATAGGGAAAAACGTCGAGCGGCAAACGCTCATACATGCCCTCAAGCTGTATCTGAGCCATTCAATTTTCGTGTACAAGAATCGCACCTTCATCCTGCGCTAGACACAGGGTTATCTACTTGCTGAGCAGCAGCGCCATGCTGCCGGCCGATGGGTTTTCCATCAGTTCCCGGTGAGCCCGATAGGCATCCTCCAGCGCAAATTCGGCCCTTACAGGCGGCCTGATTTGCCCCTGTTCGATGCCCTCCTCAATCAGCTTCGCGTATGAGGCCCTTTCTTCTGAGCTTGATTGAGTTACTCGGAGGCCAATCAGAGTATGCTCTCCACTCATCAAGTCCCTTGGCGAGAAGCTAGTTCTTCCCCTGCTGCCAACCACAACAATCCTGGCACCCTGCGCCAGCATGGTAATGTCGCCGTTCAGATTGACATTGGCCAGCATTTCCACAACCAGGTCAATTCCCCCGCTGGCCCTCTTAATCTCTTCGAAGTGCTTCTCATCGTTATGGTTAAAACAGGCCTCCGCCCCGTTTCTCAAAACCAAGTCCATCCCAGCCTTGGAACCAGCGGTTCCAAAAACACGCGAAGCCCTGCCTGCCAGTAGCTGCAGACAGGCCAATCCGACTCCTCCGCTGGCGCCATGAATCAGAACAGAATCGCTTTCCGCGATACCTCCCTTCGTGAAGAGGGCCCTCACAGCCGTGAAATAGGGCACGCCAAGACTGGCCGCCTCCACCCATCCAAGTTTCGCTGGCACGGGAAAAATCTGATCCGGCGAGCAAATGCAGTACTCGGCGTAGGTTCCCGAAACCGAGCCCTGTGGTATAGACCCTCTCCCCCACCTCATAACCAGTCACCCCCTCTCCCACATCTTCGATTATTCCGGCTCCAGCCATCCCTGGAATAAGGGGAAGATTTGGTCTATACCCATTGGACCCCTCCCGCATATAGGTATCAACCGGATTCACTCCCGCAGCCAGCAGGCGAATTAAAACTCCCCCCCGCTCCACCTTCGGAATGCTAACTTTCCGATTAATCAAAACCTCCGGCCCACCATATTTGGTAACAACAACTGCCCTCATCATACTCAAACTCCACCAACACAGAGAACTCGAACAATTCTATTGTCAAATTATGCTCTATTGCACCAGCTCAAGTCACCACTCCTCAAGTCAGGCTTTTTGTCCCAGATGCACCGGCAGAAAACCTGATGAACTGCATCCTCTTACTGATGGTAAATCATGAAACTGAAATAGGGCTGTTTCTACCAAGATACAGATATACCCCTCTATACTTTTTATGGAAAATTCAATAACACTTCTTTCTAAGATGGCGTTGGGAAGAACAAATGGCCTATGACATCAAAGCTCAGGCAATCGTGCTTCGTGCCAGAAGGGTGGGCGATAATCATCGCGGTCTCCAGGTGTTAGTCAGCGGCAGGGGTCTGGTGGATTCCCTGGCTTACGGTGCCATGAGTCGAAAGAGCAGTTTGCGGAGCACAGCGCTGCCTTATAATCGCGGAACAGCCGAATTGCACTACGACGGCTCAAGAAGGCGCTGGCGACTTCACAGCTTTGATCCCGTGAACACCCACGATGGCCTCAGAGAAGATTTAGATCGCTTTTACACGGCCTCAACCTGGGCCGAGATACTTCTGCGCAGCCATTGTTCCAGTGAAAGCTCAGAATCCCTTTTCTCACTTGTCTCCAGTGCTCTGACGCTGCTATCGCAGTGTACGTCGCGGGGAATCCCAAGACTGAACTGCGCATTTCTCTGGAATTTCCTCCAAATTGAAGGAGTGAGGCCGGAACTGAATCGATGCGGTCGGTGCAGCAAAAATATGGAGGGCAAAGAAGTCTTTTTTCTTCCGGACGGACTGCTGATATGCCACAACTGCGTTAGAAGCGGTTTGGATGAACTCTCATGGGGAAGCATACGTTGGCTGCTTGCAATTTCCAATGTCGAAATAGACAGAGCGGCGAAAATAGGCCTTCCTAATCATAGCATAGCGGCCATGGAGCGATGGCTACTCTCCATAATACAAACCCTCCTTGAACGGCCTCTGAAAAGTCTGCAGCAAAATAGTAGGATTGCACTAAGGGGCCAATAGAGTTCACTATGTGAGACTATATGAGTGTTAGAGCTGTTGACATAATTGCTGCCAAACGAGATTCAAAAAAGCTTAGTGAAGAACAGATACATAGCTTCATTCGGGAATATGCGACAGGAAGCATACCCGATTACCAGGCTGCCGCACTCTGTATGGCAATCCTACTAAACGGAATGGACGCCGAGGAGACAGGACATTTCACCCGAGCTATGATAGCTTCCGGAGAGGTGATAGACTTTCCGGAAATCACCGCCCCCCTTGTAGATAAGCATTCCACGGGTGGTGTGGGCGATAAGATATCACTGATTCTGGCCCCCATGGCTGCCGCATGCGGTCTGAAGGTTCCCATGATGAGTGGGCGTGCGCTCGGGCACACCGGCGGAACGCTGGACAAGCTCGATTCCATCCCGGGGTATAGCACGGAACTAAGCCCCTCCCGCTTCCGCGATGGAATTAAAAAAATCGGATTTGTTATGTCGGGGCAAAGTGAGGAGGTGGTTCCAGCCGATCGCAAACTCTACGCCCTTAGGGATGTGAGCGCCACAGTGGAATCCATACCTCTAATCACGGCCAGCATTCTGTCAAAAAAATTCTCGGAGGGTGCCCAGTCGCTGATAATGGATGTGAAATGCGGGCGGGGAGCCTTCATGAAAACCAGGGAAGAGGCCAGAGCCCTTGCCCTATCCCTGGTCAATACTGGAAAAAGCCTTAGACGCAGAGTAGTGGCAGTGCTAACGGATATGTCGGAACCACTGGGTTTCACCGTGGGAAATTTTCTCGAAGTTGAGGAGGCGATTGCCTGTCTCCAGGGTGAGGGTCCGACCGACGTAATGAGGCTTTGCTATCGCCTGGGCGCCTGGATGCTAGTTACCGGCGGACTTGAAAAAAATCTCCAAGCGGCCGAAGAGCGCTGCCTTAAGGCCATAGAAAGCGGCTCTGCCTTCGAAGCATTCAAAGCCAATGTGAAATTCCAGGGCGGGAATTTCTCGGAACTTATGGCAATGCGCGGTAGGGCGCGTGCTAGGTATTCCAGGGAACTTATAGCGCCACAGTCCGGCTACCTGTCCGGAATTGATGCCCTCGAAGTGGGTATGGCGGCCGTCGCCCTGGGAGTGGGCAGGGACATCGCCGAAGATAGCGTTGAGGCCCTAGCCGGCATTGAACTGCTGAAAAAAACCGGAGAGAAAATTGAAAAAGGTCAGCCCTTGATGCGGGTGTGGGCAGAGGAAGAAGCCAAACTCGATGCCGGCTTCCTGAGGCTCTGCGAAGCTTCCAACATCACATCTGACAAGCCAGCAGAAACCTCAGGCCTGATTCTCGAAGAGATCACAGGCTGAGCTCGGTAAAACCCATGTTTGAAAACAGTGAAGTGTCCACCTTGGTGGATCGTTATAAACTAGATTTCCTAACTGCTTCCGTACTGCTCCACCGCAAAATGGCATCACCGGAGAAAATAGCCTACTTTCTGGAAGAAGATGAGCGTTTTCTTCACAATCCCTTCTCTTTCCCCGAAATGGAAAAGGCGGTAGACAGAGTTATGCTGGCCGCCAAGAAGAACGAAAACGTGCTTATTATCGGCGACAGGGACGTTGACGGCGTAACCGCAACTGTGCTAATGGCCGAGGCTCTCAAAATGGTGGGCATTGAACCGAGATGGCAGGTGCCAGTGGAAGATGCGGGATACGGAATGGATTCCGAGGAGCTGCGGAAGGGAGCGGAAAAGGGCGTGAATCTCGTGATAGCAGTTGACTGCGGCATCACCGATTTCGACGAGATAAGGCTGGCAGGCGAGCTGGGATTGGATGTGCTGGTGTTTGATCATCACATGCCGAGAGAGGGTAAATTACCCAATGCCCATGCCATCGTGAATCCTAAAATTCCCGGCTCCTACCCCTTTGATGGACTTTGTGCTGCGGCAATAGTGTCCAAATTTCATTGGGCGCTCTCGGTGGCTCAAGTTCCGCCTCAGGACTGCTGCCTCCTAATTGCCCGCCAGGATGCCGATGAAATCGAAATCGAGGCCTTGTTAATGCACAACCTGCTCGAAATTAGCCGGATAACCGTTAGCAGCGCCGGTGGTGAAACAGATCGCAGCAAGCTCCGAAATCATATCGGCTCTTACCCCGTCTTCTCCTACAACTGCGCCAACCAAATTCCACTGATATCCTCCTTTTTCAATGGCGCTGAGTTTTCCATCATTGATGCCGCACCCGAAATAGCCGCCGCCTTCCCCCTCCTTAAGAACCTCTCACTCGCCGAACTTGAGAAAAGCAGTCGCCTTGCCAGATACAGCTCCCGAAACATCGGATCGCTCTCCATCCTGAGAAATTTGATGATAAGCAAGCAGCTGCATTCCCTAAGACCCCAACTTGAGGCCTGGCGTCAAGGATTGGATCTCGTCGCCCTTGGAACTCTGGCCGACATGATGCCGCTCTGGGATGAAAATAGAATTCTTGTTCGCATGGGCATAAGAAGAATAAACCAGACTGACGGAAAGCTCAGAGCAGCGTTGCGTGAATTACTGATAAAGCTTCGACTGCACGAGAAGCAAATCGGTACCACGGAAATCGCCTGGCAAATTTGCCCGCTTATCAATGCCGCCGGACGCATGAATCAGGCAAACATAGCGGCGAAACTATTCTTCGAAAATAATCCAGCGGAAATATCTTCCCTGGCCTCCAGGTTAATAGGACTTAACAGGGAGCGCCGCACGCTTGGCAATCGCATGTGGGAGAAACTGCTGCCGCGAGCCTACCTCTCATTGGATGACTTTGCCGGCAAAATGCTGATACTCGCAGATTCCGAAGTTCACAGGGGGATTACGGGCATTCTTGCCACCCGCCTGCAAAAAGCCATCTCTCCGGCGGCTGTTGTAATTGCCATAAAGGGCGAAAAAGCATCCGGCTCAATCCGATGCAATTCCTCCATGAACGCCCTTGATTGGCTCAAGAAAGTCTCTCCTCTTTTGGAAGATTTCGGTGGACACCCCCAAGCCGGCGGATTCTCTCTCCCAAGCGTTAGGATTAACCAGTTGATTCGAATCAGTCAGAAATGGGTTAGTCGCATTGAATCTGGCAAAACGGAGTCCATTAAGCCGGATGTCGATGCCGAACTATCGCATCGGATGATATCAAGCTTGAGACCGGAGGGAATAGAGAGACTCCTTACGCGCCTGGAACCTTATGGCCAGGGCTTTCCTCAATTGGTTTTCTTAACCCGTGAGGTTAAAATTTCTCAGGCAAGCCTGATAGGGAAACCCGAAAACAAGCATCTCAAATTTCTGGTTTCACTGGGTTCGAACCGGTGGCCTGCCCTCTGGTGGGATGGAGCGAAAAACTATGGTTCATTAATTAAGAATAATGGTAAGGTGGATCTGATATATAAACTGGACCGCGACTCCTGGCGCGGTGCTGACTCACGCAGACTCACAGTTCTGGAGGCCCTGCCATGCAGAAACTAAAAAAACATCATTCCCCCCACTGGAAGAGAATTTGTCTACCCTACTCCCTGGCTCTTCTTATCCTGATTCCAGCCGCGCTTGGCGGCGCCAATCCGGTTCTGATAGCCCCCGATTACACCGAACCGGGAGCCGTTGTTCAAATAATGATTCCCGGCGACCCGATGGATAACATAGTCGCAACACTCAGCAGCCAAGACGACACAGCACTAAGCCGCAGCGAAGGATTTTACTGGGAAACTCCTACCGGCCGCCGTGTTTCAACAGCTCTATTGGGCATACCCTCTAATTTGGAGCCGGGTCCTTATCGCCTGGTAGTGAGTGCCACACTTGGCAAAAGCCAGTGGCATCTGGAGCGCAGTATCAAGCTTAGCGTCGTGACATACTCCGAAGAGGTGATCAAGCTGAATGAGAGAATGAACTCCCTTTACACCGATGAGTCAGAACGAAAAAGGGCCGAGAGTAGGCGGTTTTGGGCAGTTCTAAATACTCCCAACAAAACCGCGGTCCATCAAATCGGATCACTTACCAGTCCCATCAAAAACGGTATCCCCACGGCATTTTTTGGTGATAAGCGGCGATATCACATGCCGGATGGGTCCGAGTCATCTTCCATACATAACGGCGAAGATTTGTGGGCAGAGATTGGCAGCCCGGTGGGGGCCGCCGGCCGCGGCCGCGTTGTCCTTTCCACTGAGCGGTTACTAACCGGAAACACCGTAGTAATCGAGCACCTGCCGGGTGTTTTCACGGTGTACTTCCATATGGATTCCATTGATGTGGATGAGGACGAGTTTGTGGAGCAAAATCAGCGCATAGGCACGATAGGTGACACTGGTTTCGCGACAGGAAGGCACCTACACTGGGAACTCCGCATAGGGACAACAGCGGTTAATCCCAAATACTTTCTTGAAAACCCCCTCCTTGACACAGATATTTTGATTGGTAGGATGTAGTGGCATTTTGCAGCTTGATCGGATTCTATATATGCGAAGGAGGTGATTCCAGATTGCTTACGTAAAAATTGGCGACGGCGAACCCCTGGAAAAAGCCATTCGACGCTTTAAGCGTATGGTAGAAAAGGAAGGGATTATTCGGGAATTCAAGAAGCGGGAATACTTCGAGAAGCCATCCGCGATCAGAAATCGAAAAAGGAAGGCCGTAGAGCGCAAGCAGTTGAAGAGAATTCGCAAATCTCTCAATAATTCGCGCTATTAGTTTTCGACCGAATTCCGGACCGCCCATGAAAGACGACTACCCCGGTTTTGAAACCCTCTCGGTGGATTTGCTGCGTGAGTACCGTGCTACCGGCATCCAGCTACGCCACTGCGCCACGGACGCTCAAATTTACAAGATAAATGCCGATGATTCGGAGAATCTGATATCATACATATTCAGGACGCCGCCGAAAGACAACAGCGGTGCGGCGCATATACTAGAGCACTCGGTGCTTTGCGGTTCCAGGCATTATCCGCTGAAGGATCCCTTTCTGATTTTGCTGAAGGGAAGCGCCCATACCTTCTTGAACGCAATTACCTATGCGGACAAAACCGCCTATCCGGCGGCCAGCACCATCAAAACCGATTATATTAATCTGCTTAGGGTTTACGCCGATGCAGTTTTCTTTCCCAAACTGCACCCCGAGGTCTTCGCACAGGAAGGACATCGACTCGAATACAATGAAGAGGGAAGGCTGCATCGGGCGGGAATTGTGTTGAATGAGATGAAGGGTGCCTATTCTTCCCTGGAATCTGCTGTGGATGACTACGCTCAGCGGCTGCTGTTCCCGAATTCTCCATACGGGTGGGATTCAGGCGGCAATCCCTCGCATATTCCATCCCTTAGCCACGAGGAGCTCAAGGCATTTCATCAGGACTATTATCATCCCTCCAATGCCCGTATCTTTCTCTACGGGGATGCGGATTTAGAAGAATGCCTGCGGATACTGGATGGAGAATTTCTCTCCCACTTCGAAAGAAAGGAGATTGATTCACGAATTGGACTACAGCGATGCTGGGAAGAACCGCGGCGCGTAGAGGTGGCTTGGCCCTGCGACGATTCAAGCAAAAAACGAAGTACCATCAGCATAAGCTGGCTCCTAAGCGGAGAAAATGACTCACAATCCGCGCTTGATACCCGGGTGCTCTCATCCATATTGCTAGGCCACGGCGGCGCCCCGCTTCAAAAAGCTATTATCGAGAGCGGAATAGGGGAAGATTTATCCCCGATTAGCGGTGTGGATACCAGCCTGCGTCAACTAACCTTTTCGGTGGGGCTCAGAGGAACAGACCCTTCAAGGCGTGGCGACTTCGAAAAACTGGTGATGGAGACCCTCGATAAACTGGTTAGAGAGAAGCTCAGTCCCAAGTTGGTTGAGGGAGCCATGAGGGTAGTGGAATTTCGGATGCGAGAAATCCGCGGCGGCTTACCCCTTGGATTGCGCCTCATGGAAGAGGCACTGAGAACCTGGCTGCATGATAGGCCGCCAATAGAGGGCCTGGCTTTGGATGGTCCCATAAAGACCCTTCGCGACAAGGTGCGGGGGGGATATTTTGAAGAGATCATCAGCCGAGAACTCATTGGAAATTCCCACCGCTCAACACTGACGCTCATGCCAGACTCCAGGTTCAAAGCACGCAGACTTGCAAAAGAACGGGCAGAACTGGACAGATTCCAGAAACAGGCACTTGATGCGAGGTCGCTTCAAAGATCACTCGAGAAGCTAAGAATCTTTCAGGACACCCCAGACCCGGAGGAAGCTCAGAATAGAATACCATTTCTGAAGAGAAGTCACCTACCGCGAGAGGTTCGTATTCTTCCTCTGGAGAAGGTAGATCAGAGCGAGTGTTACATACACACGGCTTTTACGAACAGAGTGAGCTATCTTGTCCTGGCATTTGATTTGACCGGACTGGACGCACGGCTGCAGCCATGGCTGCCGCTATTTGGCCGAGCTCTCTCCGAAGTAGGTCTGCCTGGTATCCCTCACCAAGATGTCTCAGTTGAATTATCCCTTAAAACTGGTGGACTGAGCTGCTCTCTGGAGGCCTCTTCCACTCATCCCAGTATCGGAACGGGTTCTAAGCGTCATCTCTTTGTTGGCCTAAAGGCTCTGAATCACCAATGGGAGGAGGCGCTGGAAATCACACGGCAGCTGCTGATGTCGGCCGATTTTTCCAACTTAAACCGCCTTAGCGATCTACTTCTGGAACTCAGAAACGATTACCGCGCCGCTCTTGTGCCTTCCGGTCACGAATTCAGCTCAAATCGAGCCGCCGCCAGGCATTCGCTCTCCGCTTCCTGGGAGGATCTCTGGTACGGTATTGGACAAATTCTTTTTCTTGACGGCGCGAAGATTGCCGAGGCTGTATCGTCACTAAATGAAATTCAGAGGTATCTAATCAGGAAGAGAAATTTGTCGGCAGTTTTCACGTCAGATGAGGATTTCGTCGAAAGAGGAATGTCAAATACCCTGGACATGATCAGTGCTCTTCCAACCGGCATACCTGCGCCTCCGGCTGTCGAACCTAGGCTGTTCCGGCATGAAACCCTGGTGGAAACCATTTCAGCCGCCGCCTCGGTATCATTTTCATCCCTTAGCCTTCCGGCTCCCTTACTCGGCAGCCCGGAGCACGCCAGGCTGGGACTCCTGGCACATATACTTAAAACCGGCTATTTGTGGGAGAATATTCGAATGAAGGGGGCCTATGGTGCATTTGCCGTCCTGGCATCTCTCGAGGGAACCTTCACATTCAGCACCTACAGGGATCCCCACATTGTACCCTCCCTGAAAAGCTTCAGAGACTCCCTGAAATGGACGGTTGCCGAGTTGAAGAACCGAACAGTGGATATGGCTGTAATAGGCTCAATAGGCAAGGAGCTGCGGCCATTAGGCCCGGGGGAGAGCGGCCTCGTGGCCTTCAAACGGCGATTATATGGAATCACCGATGAGATTAGGCAAGTGCGGCGAGATACTCAGCTTGAAGCAGACTCCAGGGCTTTGAAACGGGAGGCTGAGGCCCTCCTTGCCAAATGGGACAGCCGTTCAATCACCATTATTGGTGGAGCGAATCTGCTTAGCGCGGCCGCTGCCGCCTTTCCGGAATCTGACCAATCGCGAATAGAAATTTCCTCTTAAATACTGCCCAGGTCGAGAGGCCATGAGTGCAAGCGGCCCGTAGAGTGCCCAAAAGCTGCCCGCATTTTGCGTGCTAGCTCCGCTCACCCATAGAGAAAATGCCGTCAGTACACCCGCCAGATTGAGCGTCCATATCCAGCTTAGCGTCAGCTCCCGTTCGGCAATCCCCTTCTTTCTACTTCCAAGGAGGGGGATGATACCCAGGAGCACCGTCGGCATACTCGACAGTATGTTGATGTTGTTATAGGCAGACTCATGATCGGTGAAAAACATTAGAAAGCCGAGTATCAGCCCCGGAATACCGGCAAGAAGTATGATCAATGCACGCGGCAGCCTTCCGGCCGCGTTCCATAGCAGGCCAAGAGCAATGCCAAGCGCCAGAAGCCAGGGCCATAGTATTCGCGGCTCCGGTGGAACGGGGGGGCGGGTGGACTTTTTGAGCACAATTTTCTCATCGGCCAGCACCCGGGTTGCGCCATCGCGTCCCAAATACTCGAAATTGAGCACGGTATCACCCACCACTTGAGGAATGAACATCAAATCCCAGAGACTGATTTCCTCATCCTGCTTCTCGCCAAGCAGGAAGTGAAGCAAAACCTCGTGAAAAAACGAGGGCCGTGCCCCAGTTCTTGCGTGGTGTCTATAGGTTCTGTCTGGAACGGATGAGGTGGATGCACGCAAAGCTCCTCTCATCACATCATCTAAAATATCACGAATGAGGGTTGAGCAGTTGTTCAGAAAATAGTCGTACAGATATTCCTGGTTTTCCGGAAGAACCCACCAGCGCAGGGCAGCATCCAGCTCACGCAGCTCCTCTCTGTCAAAATTTAGGGGGTAAAGATTCAAACATCTGTCTTCCCTCATCGTTCGATTGATAAAAGATTCCGCTGTTGTAACCGAGCTAAGATAAATCATACGCCCCATAATGAAATCACTGTAGAAATTATCCGCGTAGAAAGAAAAATTTCCGAAATCGTAGAAGCGGCTGGTTGCATCCGAGTCATCCTTGATAATTACTCCAATATGCCCCCAGTACTCATACATAGCATCTCCGGGGCCCACGATAAGGAGGCTAGCTCCGATTGGTTCACCCACGGCGAATTCCGGCTTAATCCACAGAAGGAATAAGGAGAGAATAAGAAATATACAAAGAGACCTTCCCACCTTCACTCAAGCATACATCTCCGAATGGGAGTGCATAAACGCCCTATATCTCAGATATGATTACATCCTGCTGCACTAGCTTTTTACTCTGCGAAACAGAGGTTTACGGCGGCCTAGTTTTCGGTTAAGCCTTTCACGCTTGGCAGCGGCCTGCTTTTTCTCCATTGCAAGCCTCAGTTCCCTGCGTTGATTTTCCTCTCTTAGAGCCAAAATCCAGGGGCGCAGCTTCACGTTGGTTTCGTTCGGCTCCGGGTCGGGGATGCTTCTGGCTTCGCCAGTATTCATCCCATCGTTTTCATTTGGAATGGAATCTGTGAAAACAGCAGTGCTCAGGTCTGCCTTCCTCAGATTTGCCCGACTCAAATCGGAATTCGAAAAAACGCACTGGTTAAGGCATGCTCCTTCAAAGTTTGTCCCGGTCAGGGATGCACCCTGCAGCCCTGCCTCAGTCAGATCGGCATGCTCCAGATTCACTCCTTTCAGAATGGCGTTCGTGAAGAGCGCGCCTTTTAAGCTCGCCTTACTCAGATTCGCCCGGCTCAAATCGGAAATCGAGAAATCACACTTGTTAAGATGTGCCCCCTCAAGGTTTGCCCCTACAAAAGAGGCATTCCGCAGCCCTGCCTCAGTCAGATCGGCATGCTCCAGATTCACTCCTTTCAGAATGGCGTTCGTGAAGAGCGCGCCTTTTAAGCTCGCCTTACTCAGTTTCGCCCGGCTCAAATCGGAATTCGAGAAATCACACTTGTTAAGATGTGCCCCCTCAAGGTTTGCCCCTACAAGGGAGGCATTCCGCAACCCTGCCTCAGTCAGATCGGCATTTTTCAAATTCACCCTCTTCAGGGTGGCGTTCGTTAAGAGCGCGCCTCTTGAGCTCGCCTTACTCAGATCGGCACGCTCCAGATTCACTCCTTTCAGAATGGCGTTCGTGAAAAGCGCGCCTTTTAAGCTCACCTTACTCAGATTCGCCCGACTCAAATCGGAATTCGAGAAATCACACTTGTTAAGATGCGACCCCTCAAGGTTTGCCCCTACAAAGGAGGCATCCCGCAACCTTGCCCCGGTTAGATCGGCATATTTCAGATTCACCCTGCTCATGTCTGAATCACAGAGATTGGCGCCCGCCAGGTTCACTTCGCCAAGTGCTAAATTCTTTAACGATGCTCCGGCAAGATTTGCATGAAAGGAGGTACCCATCTTGCGAACATAGTTATTCCACAAACTGATATCTCCCCTTTGTGCCGCATCAACCAAACGGGCCAAATGCTGGGGATTGCCTCGGAAATTGCTTTGTGCTCCTGCCATATCCATTCCTCCCCCCTGACACTTACATGGATCATGGATTGGAATCAAGATATCTGTACGGTTAATCCCAGCCCAATGCTATTCGAATACGGCTCACTTCCACATCCTTGCGAACCTCTTCGGGAAGTTTGAATACGAGAAGCCGTTCAAGTATTTTTTCACGTTCTCTGCTTTCCCCAAGATCCCTGTAGGCGCAGCTAAGAGCATAATGATTTCGGTAATCATGGGGTGCAATTCTGATGGATTTCTTCAACAGGTGCAGGCCGTCGGATTTCTTCCCGGTCATGCTGTACAGTATGCCCAAATTGCGAAGAGCGGAGGCATTATGGGGGAAGATGGTGAGAGATCTGCGAAGATTCTTCATAGACAGACTGATATCTCCCATTCTGAATCTGGCACAGCCGAGCGCTTCCCATGCGTAGGGATTCGAGTCATCGTTGCCGATGTAGTGAAGCAGTGCGCGAATTGCCTTTTCGTTTTCTCCGGTTTCCGTGTAGGCAATGCCGATATCACATATCGCCCGAAGATTTGCAGGATCTTCCAGGATAATTTCGGAAAGAAGAAATTTGGCCTTTTCAAAAGCGCCTTTGCGCATAAGCAGCTCTGCCTGATCAATCATTTGCATCTCCAGAAGTCAGTAAATTCATTAACGGCCCTAAGCATGGATAGTTAAACAAAAACCTCATCTTCCTTAGTCAATATTTGAGAATTGAACTTTTCTACGATTTCGGTGGGAAGTCGTTTCGCCTGGATGTTCAAGCATTAGCTCAGTCTATTCGGGCACGATTCGTACTGCACCCTTATCCGCGCTGGAGGCCATATGAGCATAGGCTCTTAAAGCGTCGCTTACCACCCTTTCACGCTGGGGCTGCCAGGCAGCATCACCCTTGGCCGATTCCTCTTGATGACGACGAGCCAGTTCAGCAGCGCTCAGACGAAGATTGATACTCCGCCTCGGAATATCTATATCGATTATATCGCCGCTCCGTACCAGGGCAATTGAGCCGCCGGCCGCCGCTTCAGGAGATATGTGGCCGATGGAAAGACCGGATGTACCGCCGGAGAAGCGTCCATCTGTTAGCAATGCACAGACCTTGCCCAAACCCCGTGACTTCAAGTAGCTGGTGGGGTACAGCATTTCCTGCATGCCAGGCCCTCCCCTAGGTCCCTCAAAGCGAACTACAATCACATCCCCAGCGGTGACTTCTCCACCCAAAATAGCTCTGACGGCCGCTTCCTGGGAATCAAAAACCCTTGCTGTACCCGAGAAGTGCAGGTTTGCTTCGTCAACACCGGCGGTCTTCACCACCGCTCCATTCTCTGCCAAATTACCAAACAAAACCGCGAGGCCCCCATCTTTTGAATAGGCATTTGCCATGTTTCTTATACAGCCCGAAGTTCTATCCAAATCCAATTCCTTGTAACGGTTGGACTGACTCCCCATCAGGGTGGCACGGCCGCCCCCGGGAGCAGCCCGATAGAGCAGTTTCGCAGCCTCGGATGAACCTCTCCCGGCTACGTCCCACTCTTCCAACGCGATTTTCAAGTTGGGCGTATCAACTCGATTGACAGTTTCATCTATGAGAACCGCCCGGCCGAGTTCTCCCAGTATGCCAAAAATCCCACCAGCCCTGTGAACATCTTCAATGTGATACTTTTCCGAATTGGGGCTCACCTTGCAAAGACACGGAACTTCCCTACTGAGTCTGTCAATGTCACCCAAGCTGAAATCCACTCCTCCGCTTCTTGCAATCGCCAGTATGTGAAGAACAGTGTTGGTAGATCCCCCCATAGCGATGTCAAGGGCCATAGCATTCTCGAAGGCAGCCTTGCTGGCAATACTGCGGGGCAGAACGGTGGAATCCTCTTCATAGTAGTGGCGCTCGGCAAGCCTCACTATCAACTTGGCCGCGCGGATAAGAAGTTCAGTCCTATCGGAATGAGTCGCCAAAATGGTGCCATTCCCAGGCAAACCCAGGCCAAGAGCCTCCACAAGACAGTTCATTGAATTGGCGGTGAACATCCCGCTGCAGGAGCCGCAGGTAGGGCAGGCGGCATTCTCTACCACCGCCAACTCCTCTTCGCTCACCGACTTATCGCCCGCCATCACCATGGCATCAATGAGATCCAATTTCTTCTCGCCCATTCTGCCTGCCTCCATAGGCCCTCCGGACACAAAGACTGTCGGAATGTTCAGTCTCATAGCAGCCATCAGCATTCCAGGGGTTATCTTGTCGCAGTTGGAAATACACAGCAGGGCATCGGCGCAGTGAGCATTAACCATGTACTCCACACTGTCCGCGATTATTTCCCTTGAGGGCAGGGAATAGAGCATCCCTCCATGCCCCATAGCGATGCCGTCGTCCACTGCGATTGTGTTAAACTCCGCAGCAAAACATCCTTCCTCCTCAATTTGCTTTTTCACCAACTGGCCAGCACCATGCAAGTGTACATGCCCGGGAACAAACTGAGTAAATGAATTGGCTATGGCGATAAGCGGTTTGGACATCTGGGATTCGGTCATTCCTGCTGCTCTCCATAAAGCTCGGGCGCCAGCCATTAGGCGTCCACTTCTGCTTGCATCGCTTCTTAGTCTCTTGGCCATTGATAACTCCTGGCGGACAGTATAGGCACAGATGCCTGACTCTTTCCAGTTTGAACCCCTTCACAACAGACATCCATTATCCGGATGAACCGAATTTTGATTTTCCCACTCCCATCTATTAGAATATCCTGTCGGCGACGGACGCTGGAGTGCATCTTCTGGAGGTATTGTTTTGAAAAACGGGATTATCAATACTAATTATCATACTCATAATGAATTCTGCGATGGTGAAGGCTCCATTGAGGACTATGTCCGGACTGGGGTGGAAAGGGGTTTTGCCGCCCTTGGATTCAGTTCCCACGCCCCAATTCCGGTTGAAAACGATTGGGCACTGGATGAGAAACGTCTCGGCTTGTATCTTGCGGAGCTTGAGCGGCAGAAAAGTATATGGGAGGACCGGATTGAGATTTTCAAGGGCCTGGAAATTGATTATATCCCTGGTTCACAGTCCCCGGATGATTCCAAATGGAGGGAACTTGGCTTGGATTTTGCGATTGCATCGGTGCATTCCACCTGCTCCCTGGAGCAAAATCCCGATTACGCCTGTGTTGATGGTTCCGAGGATGCTGTTGAATGGCTGCTGGACAATGTTTATCAAGGCTCCTTCGAACTGCTCAGCGAGGCTTTTTTTTCACGTATCAGGGAGCTGGTACAGCTTGGAGGCTTCGATGTTCTGGCTCACTTTGATCTGATAAAAAGGGGGAATAGCAATGGCAGGTACTTTTCGGAAAATGCTGGATGGTATCGCCGCCATGTTTCCTCAGCCTTAGAAGCCCTTGCAGCAAGCGACAAGATAATGGAACTTAACACCGGTGCGATATGCAGATTCTCTTTGGATATGCTCTACCCCTCTCCGTGGATATTGGCCGATGCGGCAAAACAAGATATTAGGATTATGATTAATTCGGATGCTCATCGCCCACAGGATATTGATTGTCACTTTGAGGAGTCGATTGCCCTTTGCAAGGATGTCGGCTACAAAGAAACATGGGCGTTCCTGAATGGAAGATGGACGGCAATGCCAATATAGGGCCTGATGCCTATGATACTTCGAGTGCTGCATGATACTACTCCGATTCCCTATGAAGAGGCGCTAATCCGTCAATATGAGCTCCATGAGCGTCGTCTGGCAAACGAAATCCCGGATACACTCTGGCTCCTTGAGCACCCTCCGGTTATTACCACCGGGCTTCGCGAAAACCAGGACCGTAACATCCTGATTAATCCCTTCACCCGCGGAGTGTCTGTTGTCAATACCGATAGGGGCGGTGAGGTTACCTATCATGGACCTGGCCAGCTCGTTGGTTATCTGATTGCATCAATCGAAGCACATCGTTACCGGGTGCGGACTTTTGTGGAAAACATCGAAACGTCTTTTATTCATCATTTTGCCGATGTGCACGATATCGACGCAAAAACACGTCCGAAGCATACCGGTGTCTGGGTTGGCAACGACAAGATCACCGCCATTGGCATCGCCCTCAAGAAGAAAGTCACACTCCACGGCTTTGCCTACAACGTTAACACCAATCTCTCCCATTTCGATTGGATAGTACCATGCGGTATTCACGACGGCGGAGTTACCTCTCTTGAAAAACTAACGGGCAGTGTGCATAATCTTGCTGTGGAGGCCCATGCTGTTATGCGTGCACTAGGTGAATCTTTGGGATACAATAAACTTGAAATTAACCTTTAACTCTTTCCTGAGTTTTTTCTAGGATGGTGATATGGGTAAGGATGATTATAAACTACGCCTGAAGCACACCGGCAGAAACGATATTTGCCCCTGTGGCTCGGGAAAGAAGTACAAGAAATGTCACTTGGAAGAAGATGAAGCATCAGAACGAGCAGAATTGGCATCTGAGATATCCAAGCGCGATGCGGCCCAAGACAGAACCGATCCCGGCAAGAAGAACGAAAACAGAGCAGGCAGGTGGCGCAGAGGAAGACAGGAGGTTGGCAAGGCTCGCAGCGGTTCGGACACCCACCCGAGCATTCCGCGGCGCGGCGCCGTCTGATTCTCCTCTGCTTAGCAGACACTCATCCTGGAAAAAATGAGAGGAAGCACACAGCGCCGTGAAAGGCCATCTACTAAGTCGGATCAGCCTCTTGTCCTAGTCTTCCGGTAGTAAGTCTAATTCTTTTAGCCAAGCATCTGCCTGAACATCAGAAGGCATTCGCCAGTCTGCACGCGGGGACAGTGCAATTGTTCCTACCTTGGGGCCGTCGGGCAGACATGAGCGTTTGAATTGCTGGGAAAAGAAGCGTACATAGAAAACCCGCAGCCACTTTCTAATTATTCGAGATTCATATGCGGTTTCGAAGGCCTTCTCGGCAAGGGCACATACCTTGACCGGGCTAAAGCCATAGCGGATTGCGTAGTACAGGAAGAAATCATGCAGCTCATAGGGTCCAATTTCATCCTGGGTTTTCTGACTTATGTCCCCCACTGAGTTCGGAGGCAGAAGCTCGGGGCTGATAGGAGTATCCAATATATCCAGCAGTGTATCGCGAATCTCACTTTGAGAATAAATTTCGGCAGACCATTTAATCAGATATTGAACAAGTGTTTTAGGGACCCCGGAATTAACCGAATAGTTTGAAATATGATCACCACTGAAGGTGCACCAGCCCAGGGCAAGTTCGGAGAGATCGCCAGTTCCGATAACCAATGCGCCCAGCATATTGGCCTTGTTCATAAGAAGGGCGGTGCGATGTCGAGCCTGAATATTCTCAAAAGCGGAATCACCTGCCTGCCCGCTGTGGGCGAGTTCTTCCATTTGCAGCCTGCAAGATGCCCGGATGTCGATTATTTCCAACTTGATATCGAAGGCCGCGCATAGTCTTTTCACGTTTCCAAGAGTTCTCTTTGTGGTGCCGAAACCGGGCATGGTTATGGCGTGAATTCCGTCGCGGGGCAGTGAAAGCCTATCCAGAGCACCAATCACCACCAGCAGGGCGAGTGTGGAATCCAAGCCACCGGATAGACCCAGCACGGCTTTCTTTATACCGCAGTGCTCCATACGCGTTGCCAGTGCCGATGTCTGGATGGAAAAAATCTCTCTGCAGCGGAGGTTTCGTTCCTCCTCGTTGGAAGGCACAAAGGGTTGGGAGGAAACCTCCCTGAGAGTTGTTGTAGGCTCGTTCATAACCGAGGATTTGAGCATTATTCTGCTGAGCTTGAATCCTTCAAGCTCTCTCTTCGCAGACAGACCAAAGCTGCGCGATATTCTGCGTTCGTGGTTGAGCAGTTCCACATCAATCTCCGCGATTAAGTGATCGGCTCCCACTGGGAAACGCTGATTTTCAGCAAGTATTTTACCATTCTCCGCGATTAGGGCATGGCCTCCAAAGAGGGTATCGCCGCTGGATTCACCAGGACCTGCCGAGCAGTAAATATAGGCAGCAAGGCATCTGGCGGACTGATTTCGTACGAGTTCGCGCCTGTAATCAGCCTTGGCGACTAGCTCGTTGGATGCGGAGAGATTCAGCAGAATTTGGGCTCCCGCAATGGCATGTTTAGAGGATGGGGGGATGGGAGCCCAGAGATCCTCACAGATTTCCACCGCGAAGCTAAGGTTTTCATCACTGGTGAAGCAAAGACCAGCGCCAAAAGGCACAACTTCTCCCCCTATTTCCACGTGGTCTTCTCCAATTTCGCTGGATGATGCAAACCAGCGGTTTTCGTAGTATTCCTGTGAATTAGGCACATAGGTTTTAGGTACGATGCCCAGGATTTTGCCGCCCTGGGCAATCAGGGCACTGTTGAACAGTCGACCCTGCCAGGCAATGGGTAGACCGAAAACGATTATTCCCTCGCTGCACTCCCTTATTATTCCTTGAGCTTGAACCTCCACCTCCTCTAGAAGACGGGACTGGAAGAATAGGTCTGCGCAAGTGCAGCCGCTTAGGGAGAGCTCCGGAAACAGCGTCAAATTTGCGCCTGAGCTGCGGCAGCCGGCATAGCTTTGGATAATGGATTTGGCGTTGTGCGTCGGGTCTGCCGGCTTCACGGTTGGAATGGCGCAGGCAACGCGAAGATACCTATTGACTCCCATGATTCATCGTAGCAGTTTTAGCTGTGTTCCGTCATCCAGATGCACCTTAGACAAGACGTAAAAGGGCATCGGAAGTACAAAAGAATATATTTGATTTACAATTCGTTTATATTCGGAGGCTATATTCCTAACAATGACAAATACTTATAGGAGGTTTTCAGATGAAAACTGTTGTTACAGTGGCTCTGGCATTCTGCCTGAGCGTGGCCGTGTTTGCTTCTGGTGAGAACCAAAGCAAAGAGTCTTACCCTGATAGGTGGGGAGTGAGTGATTTTGTGGTAGGGACATCCGAAGCCCAGGTTTATACTGGAGCATTCAGGATGGAAGAAGATGCATATCCGGCAATTCTTACCGACGAGGGAGAGCTTTACTATCTTATGCTTCCGGGTATGATTGCCAGGGACAACCTACAGCCAGACGAGGGTGCGGCATTGACAATCGAGGCATTCAAAGTACCTTTTTCGCCTGTACACCTGATGGTCGTTTCTGCCGAGGTGAACGGAGAAGAGGTTGATATGGCATGGTCCAGGAAAGGGCCTGGTCCCTGGAGGGGAGGGAGAGGAAAGCACTATAAAAATTATCATGGGAGATATGGATGGAGTGAATATGGCCCCAGGTGTATGCCCGGATGGGATTATCCCAAAGATTAGATAATATTCTCAAAATCAACTGGTATCTCCGCGGCGCGGAGATACCAGAAACGACTTGATGAGGCTCGAAATGACCGTTCTCGTTGTTGAAGACGAAGAAAATCTGAACAAAATACTCTGTGACTATCTGGAGTCGCTTGATTGGCAGACAGTCAGCGCACGGAATGGACTTGATGCCCTGGATTTATTTCGCAGGTATAACGTAGACTTTGTGTTGCTTGATATAATGATTCCCGAACTTGATGGATTAGATGTAATCCGGCGAATCAGATCCGACTCACACATTCCGGTGATTTTTATTACCGCAATGGCCGAGGAGTCCGACAAGTTAATTGGGCTGGAACTCGGCGCGGACGACTATATCACCAAACCCTTCAGCTTGAAAGAGATGGCGGCTCGAATTCGTTCTGTTATGCGCCGAGTTGAAGCGGAAACGAACGAACTAAACAGCCTTCGGATCCTGAATCTAAAGATGGATACAAGATCTCGTCGCGTGAGTTTTTCTGGCTGCGCCCTGGATTTAACCACTGTTCAATTTGATATACTCCATGGCTTCATGCGAAACCCCGGGAGAGTTTTTTCACGTGCCGAGATAATGGAATTTTTTCAAAGTCAGGCATGGGAGGGATATGAGCGCACGATTGATGTGCATATCAAGAACATTCGCAAATCGATGACCATGGCGGGGGGGCAGCCCGGATTTATTCAGACGGTGCGGGGAATAGGTTATCGACTCCTGGATGAAACAGCGGAAGATAATGCATGAGATTCTCACTCAGGGCAAAAATACTCAGTTCCTTTGCAGTGGTGGTGATGCTTGCTCTATCGGCGACGGTGGGAATGGGCAACCGCCTCACTCGCACACGCTATGACAACTTCACGTTTGAGCAGGATTTTGTGCGTGCCAAACGGTTTTCAAAAGAACTTGGAGAGTGGACAGTCATGGCCGGAGAAATCTCCGAGCACGGGATGGTCCATTCCATGCCGCCGCATATGGATGGTAAGACGGGAATGATGGGGAAGGGACCACCAGTTATGCAGGACTGGATCAGTTCCCATATTGTGATTACCGATCTTTCGGGAAAGGTGCTGTACGACGGTGCCAATTACGGCCTTAAGAAACTCGCACCTGACAGCCCAAGGAGAGTTCCTGTATATAATGATGATAGCGTAGTTGGCTATCTTTACATGGGGCGGATGATCCCGGGTGCCCAGCGTTCGCCAGATCTCCTAGTACTACAGAGAGCAAGTATTGTTTCATGGCTCGTAGCACTTCTGATTTTTATTTTTGCAATGGCCCTTGGCCTCATCATCACCGAAAACATAATTAAACCGATAGGGATATTGAACCAGGCTGCCAGGGAAGTAGAAGAGGGAAACCTGAACGTCAGAGTACCCATCAACAGGAAGGACGAATTGGGAGACCTCGCGGGCGGTTTCAACAATATGACTGTATCTCTGGAGCATGCCGCCGCTCAACGCCGCCAACTCATCGCCAATTCAGCACATGAGCTTCGTACTCCAATCGGACTTATTCAAGCTCGTATCGAGATGATGGAAGAGGGAGTGTATCCTTTGAATGCTGATGGTCTGTCGGCTTTATCTATCGAATCGAAGCGCCTGTCCGCGCTTGTCGCTGAACTGGGGATTTTGTCTGAACTTGAAGCTCCTGCATCGACGCTGGAAAAGGAGATATTTGATCTGAAGGCCTTGATTCGCGAAGTTATAGTAGCCGCCGAACCAAGTATCCGACGGCTTGGCTTGGCAGTAGAATCCAGTTTCCTTGATGATCATTCGGAATTTTTTGCCGATAGGAGGAAAATGCACAGAGTTCTTATGAATCTTTTATCCAATGCTCTCCGCTATGCCGAGTCGCGGGTACTGTTTTCCCTATTGACAGTGGAAGATTCCTTCGAACTGCATGTGGAGGACGATGGGCCGGGTATTGCGATGAAAAATTGGGGGAGGGTATTCGAACGCTATTTCCGAACCGATAAGTCCCGAAACAGGAATTCCGGCGGCGTCGGCCTTGGACTTTCGATTTGCCGTGAGATTACCAGGCTCCATGGCGGCAGCATCAGAGCCGGAAACTCGAAAACGCTTGGTGGAGCAAGGATAAGTTTGAATCTACCAAAATCAGGACGCCTGTAGTCTCGCCCTAGCGTTGTAACTAACTTGTACTACGATTGGTAAGCTTCTGAATTCAAAGACCACAAAAATTTTTGCAAGGCCCATGTTCGTCTACAGCCTCGGATATCAGTTCTTATGGCTGGGAATGCGATTTCGCGCAGTTCTCAATATGAGTATCCGGAGTGAATTCAAAACCGCAAGCATGGTAACTCCTACATCACCAATGACAGCCATCCACATTGGCAATCCAGCGAAAACTCCAAGAGCCATAAAGGCTGATTTAGCCAGCAGCGCGAAACCAATATTGGCGATTACAATACGTCTGGTGAAACGTGCTATTTTGATTAGCTGTGGAACCCTCTCTGGATCATCATCCATGAATATCACATCGGCCGCTTTGATCGCCAAATCCGTACCCGAAATACCCATAGCCATCCCTACATCGGCCCTGAGAATTGCAGGCGCATCGTTCAATCCATCACCAACGAATGCCACCCTCATCCTTCCTGAAATCGTCGAAATCAATTTCTCCAAAGCCGATATCTTATCCTCCGGATTTAGCTCGGCCTGAAAATCTTCGATCCCAACCAATCTCGCTATCCTGGCTGTGTTATTCCGGCGATCGCCGCTGAGGATGATCACGCGCCGTACTCCTAGCCTCCGAAGTTCAGCCACCGCGCTGGCGCTGCTGCTCTTAATCGCATCGTACAAAACAAGATAGCCCGCATATGCCTCGTCAATCGCGGCATGGACAACTGTACCACTTCGAGAAAGCTTCGGTGTAACTATTCCCCAGCTTCTCAGGTGATCCGCACTCCCGGCGATTATTTTCTTCCCTCCCAGCATAGCAATAACTCCATATCCTTTAACCTCTTTGAACGACTCAAGATTCATTCCTCTTCCGCTCATAGCCCCGACACTGTAATGCTGATCCCTGGCACATACCTCGGTGCCTTCGGAGATCGGGGCTGTTGCCTCCCATGCTGTTTTCACCGAACGTGCAATCGGATGATTGGATGCAGAGAGAACTCTGGCGATTATTTCCAGAAAAACCCTCTTATCCCAACCTCTTTCAGTAACCAGCAACTGGAGCTTGAATCTACCCTCCGTCAGGGTACCAGTCTTATCAAATACCACAGTGTCAATCTTTCCAAGTGCGTCCAACACATCCGCACCTCGAAGTAGGGACTTATTCCGCGAAGCCCTCCCTATGCCGGCAAAATATGCCAAAGGCACTGATACAACCAGAGCACAGGGGCAGGAGATAACCAGCAGACTCGCTGCACTATAAACAGAATCAGCAAAGCTCCAGGTAGAAAAAAGAGGCATGACGATAACGAAGAGCAATGCCATTCCCACAACAGCGGGTGTATAAATTGCCGTGAATTTGCTGAGCAGCATCTCCGTTCTGGCCTTCCGGGAAGATACTTCTTTTAGCAGCTTTTCCAGCTTATAGATCGCACTCTCTGCAAAAACCCTCAAAACCCTGATTTCCAACCTGGAATCGTGATTCACATAGCCGGCACTTACCTCCTCACCAACTTCAACCCTACGCGGGGTAGCCTCACCGGTGAGGGAGGAACTGTCCATCCAGGACTCACCGCCAATAACCATACCGTCCAGCGGTACAGAGTCTCCGGGAAGCACCTCAATAACACTCCCAACCGTCACCTCTCCGGGGTCAACCATCCGAACCCTACCGTTTTCCAAGAGTCGAGCAATACTGGCTCGCAAATCCAGGGCATCCTGTATGGAATCCCTGGATTTCGAAACAGCAAGTTTCTGCAGGTACTCCCCAATAGAAAAAAATAGCATCACCGCGGCGGCTTCCAAAACTTCGCCAATCGCAAAGGCTCCGGCAGTTGCCAGGGTCATCAGGAAAAGTTCGTCCACAAATTTACCACGCCGTATGTTTTTCAGAACTCCAAACACAACTGGGAAGCCCGCCAAAACGTAAGACAAAACAAAAAGTATCCGATCCGTCCATGGAATTCCTATTCCCAAAATTCCGACAAGGATACCTAGGCCAAAGAAAAGCAGAGAGACGATCAGTCTTACCAGAATTCTCTTCTTTCTCTCGCTGTCCTTATCTGCGGCACAGCAGTCACTGCAGTTCGGCCTTTTGATTGAGTTTCTCATTTATTCCCTTGCAATCAGCCTCATAGACATACCTAACCTCCCAGACTGTAGGGACGATATCTGCTCTCATACAGGCAGCCACACGCTCTACTTCTTTCTATGGATATGTCCAATGCATCCACGTTTTTTCCTATGTTTTTCAGTATAATTAAGCAATTATCCCCCTGTAAAGAATATCGATTTTCATGATATCTGAGACTCACCATCACGCAGGAAAACCATTGACAAAAAAACATATCACCTTCAAAGTTAACTGGGGTTAATTTTATTTCCCTTACATATTATTATAGGGGCCGATTACCTGAAATCATGAAGATAGCCGGTGATATAAACGCCAAAGTGGAACTAACGGAAGTAGACAGGGGTGGACGGGCAGTAATACTGAAAATCGAAGGTGGCAGGGAGTACCGTGAAAGACTGATGAATCTAGGCATCATTCCCGGCGTATTTGTAAGAATAATCCGCGGGGCCAATCGGAATCCCATGCTTCTCGCGGTGATGAATCGCCAAGTGGTACTTGGGTACGATATTGCAAAAAAAGTAAAAGTTGAACAGTTATCTCCTGTGAATTCTAAAAGTGGATAGACTGTGTATAGCGGTGGTGGGCAATCCAAACAGCGGCAAAACCACCCTCTTCAATGGCCTAACGGGCAGCACTCGGCATGCCGGAAACTGGCCCGGGTTAACTGTCGAAAAAAAAAGCGGCTTGCTGCTGGGAAATGAAGAAATCGAGGTGGTTGATCTTCCGGGAATTTACTCGCTAAACGCGAAGAGCGAGGATGCAACAATAGCCAGAGATTTTATCCTCTCAAACGAATCCGATCTCATAATCAATATAGCCGACTCCTCGAATCTTGAAAGGAACCTCTTCCTAACTCTTTCTTTGATTGAATTGGGGAAGCCCATGATTCTGGTTCTGAATATGATAGACATCGCAACTAAGCACGGAATCAAAATCAATGTCGAATGCTTATCGAACGAACTCAACATCCCTGTTATAGCAGCTAATGCACTTAAGGGCACAGATGTAAGAAATCTTCGCAGATTCATCAGGAAATACCTGTCAAATCCCGAAGCCCCCAGATCTAAGCTAGTGTACCCGAGGAACATCGAAGAAATAATCGAGAAATGGTCTTCGAAGTTGGGCAGGAGGAGCAGATTCAACTCGATTCGTCTGCTTGAAGAGGATGAGGATACCAGGCAAAGAATTATATCCGAAGGACGCCTCGATTCTGCTGAAATCGAATCGGCAATATGCGGCATCAGAGAAGCATGCTCGAACACCCCTGATACGATAATTGCCATAAGCAGACATAATCAAATTTTGAGCTTGATAAGAACAGGAGTTAGGCAGAATCGATTCGGGAAATCAACCTCCGAGATAATCGATAAGTTCATGCTAAGCAACTGGCTGGGAATTCCGATTTTTCTGGCTATCATTTACCTGCTGTTCTGGGTTGTAATCCATATCGGGGGTGCCTTTGTCGATTTCTTCGATATTGTCTCCGGCGCGATACTTGTAGATGGGCTGAGTTTGCTACTGACAGAACTGGGGTCGCCTGATTGGCTTATATTCTTTTTGGCGGTCGGACTAGGCGGAGGAATTCAAACAGTCGCAACCTTCATGCCCATTATTTTTTTCATGTTCTTCATGCTCTCCTTGCTGGAGGAATCCGGTTATATGGCCCGCGCATCCTATGTGATGGACAGATTCATGCGATCAATCGGTTTGCCTGGGCAGTCCTTTGTACCGATGCTGGTAGGTTTTGGATGCACCGTACCTGCCATACTGGCAACTAGGACACTGGGAAACAAGGAAGACCGCTATCTCACCGTGTTCATGGTTCCATTCATGTCCTGCAGTGCGCGTCTACCGGTCTATGCACTCTTCGGCGCCGCTTTTTTTGGGAAACGGGCCGGACTGGTGATTGTGAGTATCTATCTTCTGGGCATTCTGCTGGCTGTGATAAGCGGTTTCATACTGAAAAAAACACTGTTTAGGGAACCGGTGCCACACCTTGCTATGGTATTACCGCCTTACCACCTTCCAAGGATTGGGGCCATTCTTCGCAGAACCAGAAATAGACTGAAAGACTTTGTACTGCGGGCTGGCAGGGTAATTGTGGTGGCAGTTCTGTTTCTATCCTTCCTCAATTCGATGGGAACCGATGGTAGTTTCGGCAGCAAAAACAGCCCTACTTCGCTACTATCTCTCATTGGCAGGAGTATTACACCGGTGTTTGAACCAATGGGGCTCGAACAGGATAACTGGCCAGCTACCGTTGGTCTCTTCACGGGAATTTTCGCGAAAGAGGCCATAGTGGGAACAATAAACAATCTCTATGAGCAAAATGACATTAGCAACCTGGAGAGCACAGAAACATTTCCTCAATCCATCAAGAGAGCCCTTAGATCAATCCCCACGGGACTGGCTGCTGCCTTCAGCGCCTTTGACAATCTCCTTGGAACCAAAATGCTGAGTAGAGGAGAAAAGGTAATCGCCGAGGAAATTGGCTCCTCCACCCGCACATTTTCGACTCTGCGCCGCTCCTTTGAGAATGACTGGGTTAGGGCCTACTCCTATTTACTCTTTGTTTTGATTTACTTCCCCTGCGTTGCCGCAATGGGCGCGGCAATAAGGGAAATAGGCATAAAACTTGGAATTCTGTCGCTCTGTTACCTCACCATTTTAGCTTGGAGCGTATCTACATTGTTTTTCCAGATAGCCCGTGGCCATAGCCTGCCAATGATTATTCTGGCCTTCGCCCTTGTGCTTGTCTTTGTACCAATCTTTGCTCTGGTCCGGGTTTGGATATCCCCTACTCCTCCGAAGCGATAACCGGGGCAATCCGCTGAGTACCCCCAGCACGTATACACGATATAGCAATGATAGAGCTTCACTCCATGTCTACCCTGTGATAGATTCGCATCATATGGTTGAGCTCAAACGCACCGCAAACTGTGGACAAATTGACATTGCAGATAGAGGACAAAAGGTTACCTTAAATGGCTGGGTACATAAGATACGCAATCATGGCGGCATATATTTTATAAACCTGCGTGATCGATACGGAAATGTGCAGCTGGTTATCGACGATGAGTCCCCCATCGAAGTTAAGAAAACTGGCGAAAAACTGAAGATAGAATTTTGTATCGCTGCCAGAGGAACAGTGCGGCCGCGACCACAGAACATGGTGAATAAGGATATGAAAAGCGGCGCAATTGAATTGGCTCTTACGGAATTGAAAGTGCTCAATAGCTGCCCATCACTACCCTTCATTCCGGATGGCGAAGAAGAAACGAACGAGAATTTACGCCTCCAATATCGCTACCTTGATCTCAGAAGCCCGGGCATGCAGCAGAGGCTTAAGCTGAGAAATGAATGCACCTGGGCACTGAGAAAATATCTCAGCGAATGTGCGTTTTGGGAAATAGAGACGCCCACTCTAATCAGATCTACCCCTGAAGGTGCTAGAGATTATCTTGTTCCCTCACGCGTAAATCCGGGTCACTTCTATGCCCTGCCTCAATCCCCTCAACTCTACAAGCAGATATTGATGGCAGGCGGCATTGATCGCTACTATCAATTGGCACGTTGCTATAGAGATGAAGATGCCCGAGGCGATCGTCAACCGGAGTTCACTCAGGTGGATTTGGAAATGAGTTTTATCGAACGAGATGATGTACTCACAATCGTGGAAGGCATGATGGTTAGAATCTTCAGGGAAACGCTGAAAATTGAAATTCCAACCCCTTTCAGACGACTTTCCTGGCGGGAGGCAATGGAAAACTATGGAACGGACAAGCCAGATCTTCGCTTCGGTTTGGAACTGATAGATTTCTCTCCCTTCGTCCCGACCTCAAATTTTAGCGTTTTCAAAGAAATTCTGAGCTCGGGCGGCATCGTGAAGGCCATATTAGCACCCGGTGCTGCGACTAGTTATTCACGAAAAAAGATTGCTGAAATTGAGAAAATTGCCAGGGCTCAAGGCGCGGAAGGCCTGGCATGGATGAAGGTGAACAAAGATGGCATTGAGGGAGGAGTGTCAAAATTCTTTGCCTCGCAAACTCCAGGGATAACGACACAGCTTGGTGCTGAGGCCGGCGATCTCATCTTAATCATCGGAGCCGAACAGAAAATTGCTCAGAGATCCTTGTGTGCAATCCGCAATACACTTGCCCACGATCTTGGATTAATCCGAAGAGATAGTTACGATTTCTGCTGGATAATTGATTTTCCGCTTTTCGAGAAAAATCCGGACAGCGACACCTGGGAACCGACTCATCACATCTTCTCTAAGCCCCAGGACAGGTTCCTCGAGAAAATTGAGGATGAGCCTGGAGAGATAATAGGAGACTTATACGATCTGGTGTTGAACGGCAATGAAATTGCGTCAGGCTCTATCAGGATACACGACGCGGAATTGCAGAAGCGCGTATTGAAATTGCTTGGTTTTACAGAATCTCAGGCGCAGAAACGATTTGGATTCCTACTGGATGCTCTTAGCTACGGGGCACCGCCACATGGGGGTATAGCCATTGGATTCGACAGATTGATGATGATAATGACTAGAAAGAACAGTATTCGAGAAGTTATTGCCTTCCCAAAAAACACACAGGGGATTAGTCCGATGGATAGCTGTCCCTCGACAGTTGACGAGGAGCAGTTAGCCGAGCTCCATCTCTCAGTGATGCCGCACTAGCATACCGCTGGCCATTTTCTCATTGGAACGCACCAGTTTCTGAGCCAGTACCTTCAGAAGGAATATTGAGTACTGGGGATACTTCTTTATCACGTCAACAAATTTTTTGCGTGGAATTTTGATTACCTGACCGGCGGTTTTTGCCACCACCGTGGCACTTCTTGTGTTGCCAAGAAGAAAGGCCATTTCGCCCACGAATATATCCGCTGGCGTAATGAATCCCACGGGATTATTCTGATGGTAGACGGTATACTCGCCGCTGGAAATGTAGTAGATACAGTCCCCGTATTCACCCGCGTGCATCAGGGTGTCACCCTCCTCTAATTTTATTGTCTCCTGATCTGAAAAACCAATCGGGGCCGGTTTTTCAATCTCCTTTTTCAAGTCAACTTCTAAAATAGCCTTGTTGCCCTTCTTATTGTAAGTCAACCTGTTTCCACCAAGCCGCGCCATTAAAATTCCGCGCCCATGCAGACGCTCGTGAGAATCTGTCTTCATTCTTCTGTGATAGGCTAAGACATCGAAGCCCTCACCCTCATCGCTTATTGTGAAAACACAAGTCTTCTCGCCCACTTCCCAACCGAGCAAAACCTTTTTCGCTGCAATCTCCGGATTCTCACAACGCTCCTCAATCAGTTCGTTTATGCTCCCGCCAGTCGCAAGTAATTCGGTTTTTTCCTGATAATCAATTCTGCAATTGCCATGTTCGATGGAATTCAACAGCAGTTCGCTTAGTCCCATTTGAATCGTAAAGCGATCCTGGGATGGTATCTTCCCATGTCTCACAAGGAAATTAGCAAGGATTCCCCCGTAAATTGGGACTAGCAGGTAATCCCTGTTGTCAATTTCGAATCTTCCGGTCATCCGGTTGACAAGCCTGTCAGTAAGGAAACCCTGGAAAATCATCTGGCGATTTGCATCAAGAATTTCCAGGGACTTGCTCAGATGACTTCTTATCCTACCGAAATCCATCAGAGTAAGTAAATTGATATCCCTGTTTCTATCAATTATGCTCTCCTCCCTATCGACCTCAATGTTGTATAAACCGATAATTCCAAAATTATGCAGCCAGGAATCCTGTATAATTGCATCTCTGATTCTTATGCTATCCAGTTCCGGATCTGAAAAATTCACTATAACCAACTCCGGAGTTTCAAAGTCCAGTACTTCAAGAATAGCTTTTTCCGTTGGTGGAACCCTGAGAGAAAATCTTGTATTGAAATCTCTCTCTACCACATTGCGAATATTCTTGATCACTTCCTGATCCGAACAGGATACTATGATAGTTTCCATAATGAGATAATAACCTACTTGAGATCAATTTGCCAATTCAACAGGAACAAACTGATTTCAACAGATATCAGGCTATTGACGACAGATCTCTGTCTCTATACCTACAATTAGCCAGGAAGGAGCGTAGCTATGTTCAACATTAAAATACACGACAGCATTGCCCCCCTCGGACTTAGCCAATTCGACTCCGAAAACTACAGATTAGATAGCAATCCGGATGCCCCCGATGCAATCCTCCTTCGGAGCCATAGACTGAACTCTGCTGAAATTGAACCGAGTGTGCTTGCAATTGCCAGAGCCGGAGTTGGGGTAAACAATATCCCAGTCGACATATGCACCGAGCGGGGTATAGTTGTTTTCAATACCCCGGGTGCCAATGCAAATAGCGTCAAGGAATTAGTTGTTGCTGCCCTGCTTCTTTCTTCAAGACGGATTTACGATGGAATCAGTTGGCTTGCCTCCCAAACCAATGCTTCGAAATTGACAGAAATCATAGAGAGGAAAAAATCCTCGTTTGCAGGTTCAGAGATAAGAGGAAAGGAACTTGGAGTGATTGGGCTCGGATCCATCGGAGTGCTGGTGGCGAACGCCGCCGAACAGCTTGGCATGAAGGTGAGCGGCTACGATCCCTTCATCTCCGTGAGCGCCGCATGGGGTTTATCAAGCGGAGTAAGACGCCGCGAAAGTCTCGGCCAGCTAATGGCAAACAGTGATTATATAAGCCTTCATGTGCCTCTGACACAGAGCACCGAAAACATGATAAACAGAAGCTCCCTGCAAAGAGCCAAACCTGGTCTTCGTATACTTAATTTCGCGCGCGATGGACTCGTCAAAACCGATGAATTGAGGACGGCTCTGCAAACCGGAGCATTGTCGTGTTATATCACGGATTTTCCCGTCCCCGGACTCCTTGGCGAAAAGGATGTAATATCCATTCCTCATCTTGGGGCGTCAACAATGGAGGCCGAAGAAAACTGCGCCGTTATGGCCGTGAGCCGACTCAGGGATTTTCTAGAAAATGGCAATATCGGCAACTCAGTCAATTTTCCGGACTGTTCTATGGAATCAACCGGCAGCGGACGTCTGATTATCGCAAACAAAAATGTACCAAACATGCTTACTCAGATACTCTCGGTGCTAGCGCGGGAGAATCTGAACATCGAAGATATGGTAAACAGGCATCAAAACCAAATCGCGTATAACATAATCGAACTCTCAATGCCCCGCCTCACTCCCGATTCCATGAAGCAATTGCGTGCAATCGACGGCGTGATAATGATTAGGCAAATACACCGTGATGTACTTGCCCAGGATGGATATGTTTCTTATCCTGATCAAAACTCAGGTAATTAGGGAGAATCATTGTGAGTGTACACATAGGGGCCAGTAAGAATGCAATTGCACCCAAAGTTCTTCTTCCAGGCGATCCATTAAGAGCCCGTTTTATCGCTGAGAACTATTTGAGCAACGTTAGACAATATAATGAAATAAGAGGAATGTACGGTTACACTGGCAACTACAAAGACAGGGAGATATCGGTTCAAGGCACTGGAATGGGAATGCCATCGCATGCAATCTACGTGCATGAGTTAATCAATTTTTACGGTGCGAAAACGCTAATCCGTGTAGGCTCATGCGGCTCGCTTCAGCCGAACATTGTACTGCGGGACATTGTACTCGCCATTAGCGCATCGACAAATTCCGTCATGATAAGCCGGCGTTTCGATGGTATGAATTTCGCACCCACCGCAAATTGGGAGCTTTTGAGCATTGCCGCTAAGTGCGCCCAGCGCCTTGATATCAATATCAAGGCAGGCAACATACTCAGCTCGGATGTATTCTACGACGAGGATTCAGAGTCCTGGAAAAACTGGGCGAAGTACGGAGTTCTCGCCGTGGAAATGGAGGCCGCCGCGCTTTATACATTGGCATCACGATTCGGAGTGAAGGCACTTTGCATACTTACAGTGAGCGATAGCCTTGTTTCCCGAGAGGAAGCCAGCGCCCATGAGAGAGAAAAAACCTTCACCCGGATGATGGAACTGGCCCTCGAAACCGCCATTGATCCAGCCCTGGACTGATTTGAAATTATATATGGCAGCATTCGCCGTCATGTTCCAAATGCCGCGCTCGACAGCCGAGTAAAATCACCTATATAATTGTGACTCGAATTTCTATGGAGGACGTAAATGTACCTACTGCGCCGCCAGGGGCTAATGCATTTTCTAGCCTTAATCATACTGGTTATTGCATCATGCGCCGAAAACGATATCGAACTCGAAAACGGCCTGTATACTGAGATAATCAGTGAAAAAGGCGTCATAGTAGTGAAACTGCTGCCCGATAAGGCACCCCTTACAGTTATGAATTTTGTTGGGCTTGCCGAAGGCAAACTTGATTTCGCCAACAGGGAGGGTGCCTTCTACAATGGACTTACCTTCCATCGAGTAGTGGAGAATTTCGTGATACAGGGTGGAGATCCCGAGGGAAACGGCACTGGGGGTCCCGGATATACATTTCCGGACGAAACAGATAACGGCCTTGTTTTTGACAGTCCCGGAATTCTGGCCATGGCCAATGCCGGTCCCGACACAAATGGAAGTCAATTCTTCATCACACATGTGCCAACCGAGCATCTTAACGGGATGCACAGCATTTTCGGGAAGGTTGTGAGAGGCCAGGACATTGTCGATTCAATCGAAGAGGGAGATACCATTAGGAAACTTACGATACTGCGAGTGGGCCTAGAGGCACAAAAATACGAGGTGAGTTCCTCCGCTTTCAGAAAAATAGAACAGACGTTGTTGGCAGAACGCGGCACGGCAAGTGAGAAGCGCAATAAGGCCGCGATGGAAGAAATTGCCAATCGCTGGCCGAATGCGGTGCGTGATGATAAGACCGGTATCTTCAAGGTGATCAAAACGGAGGGTACCGGAGATAAACCCACCGCAGGTACAAGCATTAGCGTTCACTACATCGGAACCATGATCGACGGCACCCTATTCGACAGCTCCAGGGATCGAGGCAAGGCAATGGAATTCACTGTGGGAATCGGCCAGGTTATTCCGGGATGGGATGTCTCAATTATGGACATGAAGAAGGGTGAACGAAGTATAATAATAATACCCCCTGAAATGGGTTACGGATCGCGGAGAAATGGCCCCATCCCTTCTTATTCCTGGCTAGTATTCGATGTTGAATTACTTGATTTTTAGGATTTCTATCTGATGAAACGACACCTTGTCACGATTCTACTTCTCATCCCCGCCATTCTCTGGGCCTCCGGTTCAACAGAGAAGCTGCCTCCCGGGCTCTACGCCGAGATTAGCACAAATCGGGGGAAGATGGTTTTTACGCTCGCTTGGGATGAAACACCGCTAACGGTAACAAACTTCTGCGGTCTTGCCGAAGGGAGCATATCCAATAAGGCATTTGATCCAGGAATACCATATTTCGACGGCCTTTCCTTCTATCGAGAAGCCACGGGCTACGCGGTTTTTTCGGGAGATCCCCTAGAAGATGGAACAGGAGGACCCGGATATACCATTCCCAGGGAGAAGCGGACTCAGAACAATACCTCCCTTCCCGGCATATTGATAATGGATGGGTATGCAACCGAATCTGCGGGTAGCCGTTTTTTCATAACACAGCAGGGAGATAGCTTTTTGGATACCAAATATACGGCATTCGGCAAGTTGATTTCGGGAAAGAGAACGCTGATGAGAACTCGCAAGGGCGATCGTATACAATCGATACGAATACTGAAAATCGACTTTCCTGACATTGAATTCGACGATGACACATTTACGAAACTGTATGATGCGACCCGACAGGCCGAGATTGAAGATATCAGAGAAAACAACCCAAATCTAGCGAAGGCCATTATTGATTTGGGCGATGAAAGAAAAAAAACTCCAACAGGAATATACTTTGCCGTGAAGGCAGAGGGCAGCGGCGAGAAGCCTACTGCGGGTTCCGAAGTATCCGTGAATTACACCGGAACCCTGCTGGATGGCAGTGTTTTCGACAGTTCCCACGTGCGCGATCAACCCTTCGTTTTTACGCTGGGTCAAGACGGAGTGATCCCCGGCTGGGTTGAAATGATAACAGATATGAATCCAGGCGAAGTTAGGCAGGTGATCATTCCTCCATACCTGGCCTACGGCAAGACAGGTTATGGACCCATAGAACCCGGTAGTTGGCTCATTTTCGAGATGGAGCTGCTTAGCTTTTTTTAGAAGAGCACGGGCGAACAACCATTCTAACCTCCTGCAATCGAGGTTAACCAGGGAATCGCGATGAAGGTTCCCACGCTGCTGCCAACCGAGCTCAGTAAAAACACCATCAGAATGCGAGTGACGCGATTCCGATACCAACCCCTGATTCCAAGAATATCTGTTTTCAAATTTTCCATATCGGACACCCGGGGTGTGCGAAACACGTACTCAAGAAGTCCTGCCACCATACCGACACCAATTGTAGGATTTAGCGAGGTAAGTGGAGCTCCAACAAAGCTTATTAGAACTGTTAAGGGGTGGGCCAGAGCCACCAGAGCTCCCGCCGCGGCTAAAGCGCCGTTGGCAAAAAGCCAAATTTTGCCCATTTCAAGCATCTTCTCAAATCCGGACTGATTAATCCCAAATACAAAGAGTCCGACAATCAACAAGGGTATAATCCATGGCAGAATCCTGCCATACCATCTTCGCGGAGGAATCATTTCCAAATTCCTTACTCCGGAATCGCGTTCGCCAGCAACTATTTCCCCCATAAGTCTTACTATTCCCGGAGCATGAGCCGCACCAACAACGGCTAGAGTCTTTCTGCTGGAAGCACAGACTATCTTTGATGCCAGATACAGGTCTCTTTCATCTATTAGTACTGTCTTGATAGCAGGCAGATGGCTGGAGAGCTCGTTCATCATGTTCTGCATCACATCGGCTTTTTTAAGTCTCTCAATCTCCGCGGGATTCGTCTTTTCGTTTACCAGCACAGATGCGGAAAGGGTGGCAATGAGTTTCAATTTGGACCAAAAACTGCTCAGCCTCCACGCGCGGCTCAAAGTTACCTGTATTGATCTGTCGCAGCAGGAAAACGCTATGTTCCTTTTCTTGGCCGCATCGACAGCCGCCTTCATTTCCGCGCCAGGCTGAATTCCGATTTCCAATCCCACACGTCGCTGGAAGGATGAAAGAGCCAAATTGGCCAGTAACATGAAACCCTGGCCTCTCTTCAAAATACTTCTGACATCCGTTCCGGACCACTTACCCTTATTGTCCAAATTCCTTAAACGACCCTCATCCAACTCCACGCAAACATGATTCGGAGCATTGAGTTCTATTGCTTTTTCAACTTCGACCAGGCTCTCGATTGAAACGTGAGCAGTCCCAAGCAGAACTATTTCTCTGTCATCAATTTTTATCAGAGTGATGGTTTCCGATACCTTTTTGATGCTGAATTCCCTCATCAATCTCCCATCCCCTCAAGAGCGGCCCAAGCCAAATCATACTCCATCCTCCCTGTTCGATTTTTCAAGCGTTCATAAACAGCAACTGCCGCCGAGTTGTTATTCTCAGTTTCATATATCACGCCCATATAGTACCACAGTCTTTCACGAAGAATTTCGTTTGTTTCCCTGTTCAGAGCATTTATCGCAAAGTAATCTGAATTCCTTTCGGCACAAAATCTGACAACCTCGTATGCCGTCTTCCCTCTCTCAAGGGTTTGCAAAATTTGCAGGAGAATTTTATCCGCTTCTCTTATTTTTCCCAAACGGATTTTTGACATTGCGAGCATCAACTGCAGCGTATATTCCTCAGAATTCCGCTTTGCTGCCTTTTCAAACCACTTCTCAGACTCAGCATATTCACCAGCCATCCATTCCAATTTTCCAAGAGGCATGTAGGCCCAAAAATATTCCGGGCGCAGTTCAACCACCCTAAGATAATAACTCCTAGCCTTCGAAAAACGACGCTGCTCATCATGGATTCCGGCAAGATAAACCAAGGCAAAAAAGTTATCAGGATTTAGCCTCTCAACAGTCTCTAAATCTGCCAGGGCTCCTCTGTAATCCAGAAAATGTCGAAGCCGAATTCTGGCTCTATCCAGATAGTGCCATTGAATATCCGGCTCCAGTTCTATAACCTTATCCAAATCACTCATGGCAATGCTATAATTTTTCAAGGTTGCATTAATTCTGGATCTGTCCACACGGGCATAGATGTATTCGGGGTCTAGTTTCACCGCCCTGTCTAGCAGGACCAAGGCCAGTTCCAACTGTCCTGTTTTTGCCCTAACCCAAGCCATTGCAGTTAGTGCCTCGACATAATCAGGGTTAATTTCCAGGGCCCGCTGCAGATATACCGTTGCTTCTTCCCAATTCAAATCCTCAATGGCTAACTTTCCCCGAAATGTCAATATCTCCGCCTTGCTATCGTTCAGCTCAATTGCCGTTTCAATAGCGAGGTTTCTCATTTCAGTATTCCCGACGGCGTGTTCTAGTAATGCGAGATTGTACCATGCCATGGAATTTGATTGATTTTTTTCGATTAGACTTTTTAACTGAACTCTGGATTCTTCATATCTCTCCATATTGCGAAGGAGTATTGAGTACATTAAACGAGATTCGTCGCCAAGGGTATCTATCCCACTCGCTTCAAGTTCGGAGATAAGGCTATCGGGTTCATATACTCGTTTGTCCGTATCGGGTTCCATTGAAGCGCACGAAAAAGCAAAAAATGAAAAAAGGCCCGCAAAAAAGGTTGCCAAGTATAGGGGGAACATAAGAACTCCAAGCCAATAATGATAGCCGACGTCCGAACACACAGGCAAGCTTGTCGGAGAATCTCTTCGTTGCTAGTATTGGGACGATGAGTCGGATGTTTCGGGGGGGAATATTTTTTCCCTCAGCCTATGTATTGCTGGCAGTTGGATTTCTAACCATTCATTACACAAGGGAAAAACATTTCAATGTCCTGATTGATGGTATTGAGGTTAGGGAAAAAACCTCCATCGGCAGCTTACTTGCGCCATCCAAAATTAGAAAACTGATAGTAGCCGCCGCTGGTCTGGAATTGTCATTTAGTAAATTGAACGCCGCCGTTCTTACAACAGAGGACGGAATTCGTCACCGCTTGGCAGTAGATGGTTGGAAAGAGGGTGACGACTTCGTAGAAATATTTCTTAGCGACGACACAGGAATTGGAATCAGTTCAAGCGGGCAAGATGGAACTTTCAGCCTAAGTACTGTAGTTCCCCCAACAACTCCCCCTGTCAAATCCTTTGAAATCCCCCTACGACCCGCCAGCGAAACCAATGCACCGATTCACCGGAACAATACTCTCGCCGTTGAGACAAACAACGTCGAATATGTGCTCATCCTCCCACCAAATTCTCGCTGGAATCGAAGGCTACAGCGGTTGATTGTGAATTTCCAAGTAGATCCTGTTATTGGGCTTACCGGGATTCAGGGAAAATCGGAATAAACGCCTCTAGGTGACTCTCCCGGGAAGCATTTTTCTGCGAAGTCGTCGACTGGAGAAGGCTAATACCCTCGGAAGATATGCGCATGTAGACAGTAACCTTAAGTGTCGGCTCCGTTACCGCAGACTAGATTGAAGTCTGACGTCCGCCAATCACCCGGCAGAGCCAGATTTCTGTCTTGAATTTGCGTAATCCCCCAGGAGCATCTCGCAGCCAGGCTTCAAGGTTTATTAGACCTCCCACCGCAAAATCCAACTCATTCTTTCGGTAGTTACGGGTGCCATTCATATAAGTGTCAAGAATTCTTTTACCACGTCCTATTTCCAATTCAGCAGCCGCGCTTCTTGGCGTCATTCCCTGAGATAACAACGAGGCAAAATCACTCAGGCGAACCAGGTGAGGGGTCAGCATTGGCAGAATTCTGTCTCCAAAACCTGAATGGTTGTTAAGTGCGCCCAGAACACCATCCAAATCTCTTCGACAAAATCGCTCGAAGAGACTGAATCCCGTTTCCTTTCGATCATGTTCCAAAATCCTGTCAATGTCCGATTCCAAAATGGTCCCTTTGGGAACCATTGAGAACACCACTAATTCACAGGCTTCACGGAGAGAATCGCTACTGCCTTCAGTTATGTCGAGTAAAAACTCAATGGCCGCCTTTTCAGCCTTCAAACCACTCTCTTTGAAAAAATTTATCACCCAGCCTTGCTTATCCCTTTCAAACATCTCCCAGAAAATTTCTATCGCTTTTTTGGGCAATGCGCTAGCCAAACCCTTAGGATATTCCCGGGACCCGGGAACCTCACTGCAGGTAAATATAAGCACCGCTTCCGGGGATGGGGATTTCATATACTTCCTGAAGGTTCGTAAATCGTCTTCCTTAAGCGCCTGAGCCTCCTCAACTATCACCAGACGCCCTTTTGAGAAGAGAGAGTTGTTCAAAAGTACTGATACAATATCCGAAATCCGACTATCATAGGGGAAGTACTCATAAACTTCCGGCACCTCTCCGTTTTCATCATGAAGAGCCTGCTTAATTGCCGCAATTCTATCGCGCTTATGTCCAATTTCCGGCCCGGGGAAAAAATATACAGGTAGAAGTGGTGACAATATCATCCAGGACGATTCTAATACGAACGAATCAAAGCCACCAACCGTCCCCGAATATATGCGTCCGCCGTGTATATTGGTGGATAAGTGGGATTCTCAGCCCGAAGAAGAACACGGTTTTTTTCCTTGTAAAATCGTTTCAGGGTGATAGCCTCATTGATCATTGCTATTACAATTTGCCCATTCTCTGCCTGAGTCTGATAGTTGAATATCGCAATATCTCCATCCATTATTCCGGCGTTAATCATACTGTCATCTCCAACGCGCAGGGCAAATAATCGGCCCCTGCCAACAACCGAATTAGGAAGCGGGATGAATTCATCGTTACTATTTTCGGCGAAGGGAGGAACATCGGTCGCGGTTTTACCGAGCAGTGGTACCATTACTTGTTGATCGTCGACTCCCAGCGAGGCTGAAACCACTGTGCGGGATCGGTTACTGCCGCGGGACACGAGGGATTTTTTTTCCAGCGCCTTTACATGATCGTAGGCACCCTTAACAGAAATATCAAAATTATCAGCAATTTCCCTGAAGGTTGGAGGATATTTATTTTTTTCCAGGAATAATCTAATGAAATTGAGAACCTCAAGCTGTCTTTTTGTGGGCGCTTTCATCTTCTGATCTTGATTTTGTATTTTTTTATCTTACCATGAAGATTACTAGGATATATCCCCATGGATTGCGCGCTTTTCGTGATGTTGAAATTGTTTTTTCCCAAACATCGCTCCACCATTCTTTTCTCGAATAATTCCTTCGCTTCACTGAGTTTCATCCTCTCATACTCATGAAACAATGAAGTTTCGGAGGTTCTCAACTCTGTTTCACCAAGATAGTAACGAGATGTTTCTTCAGTTATCTCAGTTTCGTCAACCAATATGGTAACCCGCTCAATAAAATTCTTCAACTCACGAACGTTGCCAATCCAGGAATAATCCATAAGTATCCTCATCGCCTCGTCGGTAAATTTCAACGCCGGGACATCGCTGCCACTACTCAGTTTTTTATGAAAATATTCAATTAAAGCAGGCAAATCCTCCTGTCTTTCCCTCAGAGGAGGTACGAAGAGGGGTATCACATTTAATCGGAAGTATAAATCTTCCCGGAAATTGCCCATCTCAATCTCACGGGCGATGTTTCTGTTAGTAGCACTAATAATCCTAACATCGACATGCAACTGCTCTTCTCCGCCAACTCGCTCAAAGGACATCTCCTGAATTGCCCTAAGCACCTTGGCCTGAGCTTCGAGGGTCATATCCGCAATTTCATCGAGGAAAAGTGTACCACCGTCAGCAAGTTCGAATTTCCCTCTCCGTCTTGCAACCGCATTAGTGAAGGCACCCTTCTCGTGTCCGAAAAGTTCACTTTCTATGAGATTTTCAGGAATAGCCGCGCAATTAACCTCTACAAAGGGACCATAGGATCGAGTACTTCTCGAGTGGATCATCCGCGCAACCAGTTCTTTTCCCGTGCCGTTTTCACCGTGTATCATTACCCTCGAATTCGACGGGGCACTCTGCGTTATGATCTCACGAATTTTCTGCATTCCCTCGGCATTGCCAATCATCTCATCTTCGAGAAACTGGCCCTTGCGGAGAGCCGCATTCTCGCGTTTAAGGTTTTCCAACTGAATGCTATTTCGAGCAAGGGTAACCACTCGGCCTAAATCCAGGGGTTTCTCAAGATAGTCATAGGCTCCAAGCTTAACAGCCTTCACCGCTGTTTCCACCGTAGCGTGTCCGGATATTATTATCACCTCTATCTCGGGCCATTTGTCTTTGATTTCCACAAGAACATCAATCCCTCCCTTGCCGGGAAGCCAGACATCAAGGAATACAATATCAATCGGACGCCTTTGCAGTAATCTCAAACCCTCTATTCCATCACTCGCCAGATATATTCGATATCCTTCATCTTTCAAGATATCTTCAAGCACATTCCGGATAGCACTCTCATCGTCTATAATGAGTATACTGTTCATGATTTCTTCCCCGCCGGCAGCTCCACATGGAACACAGTTCCTTTGTTAACCTCAGACTCAAACCAGATTCGTCCATGATGCTCGTAGACAATTCTTCGTGCCACGGCCAAACCCAGCCCGATGCTTCCCTCACGGGTGGAATTATACGGCTGGAAAACCGATTCTCTCCGATCAGGGGAGATACCATCTCCATCATCCAGAACAGCGAAACGAACAAAGGAGGAAGATTCCTTGTAAACCATCTCCCACTCAGCCGCAATCTTCGTGGAGTTGGCTTCTAAAGCATTCCTTATGAGGCCCATTATCATTCGCTCAATCCGCCGCGCATCGGCCATTATCGGAAGTATCGCTTCCTTGGGCACCAGTGACCACTCTATCTCCGGGCGCATGGCTCTAAATTTCTCAAAAAGATTGGTTATCAGATATTCGACATCCAGTTTCACGTGTCTGAGTGACCCATCTCCGGCAAAGTCCCCAAAATCTTGAACCAGTTCATTCAGATTATTAACCTCACGAAGTATGAGTTCTGAGGCTTTCTGAACAAGAAATATATCCAATACTCCATCTTTGGCCTTTCTCAAAATCCGCTGAGCGGAGAGTTTAATTGGCGTTAGTGGATTTCTCAGTTCATGAGCCAGGCGTTGGGCAATCACCTGCCAGGTTGCAAGACGTTCGTCGTGAATGATTTTAGCGCGGTTTTCCGAAAGCCCGACAACCATCCTGTTAAAAGGTTCTGTCAAAAAACCAATTTCACTCTCCCCGGAGTCCGGGATTCTGAAACTGAAATCTCCTGCGGAAATCTTCCTTATCGCCTCACCAAGAGAAGCTGCGGAGTCTACAAGTTTGTCACTTAACGCAATGCCTGCAAATGAAGCAATACAAACCAGTGAACTTACTATGAGCAGCACAAACCCCCCTAATAATCCCTTGATAGTTCCTCTCATTTGGCTGAGGCGTTGCCATTCGTTATAAGCCGTGTCTATTCGATTAGCACTTACCTTGAAATTTTCAACCAGTGCCGAAGTTAGAATTACCCTGCGATTGTCCCTGAAACTCTGCCAGGAAAGAACAGTGTTGTTACGCACTTCTCTCGTAGGCAGAACTCCCTCTCTGTTATATTTTCCAAAATCCCCCGGGGGGAAAAAAAATTCAAATTTCCCCATCATACGCCCCGGCCCATCTCCAGCGATTTGAATGGCATCTAAATAGGGCGCCACATCTGAAAGATCGCTCCATACCTGGGCGGCATCTCGGTTCACATCATCCAGAAGGATATGCAGATAATCGCTTTCACTCAAATTCTTAAGCCGATTGAGAGCATCAATTTGATATTTCTCCGCCAGGTGCTCGCCAGCTTCCAACGGCAGCCCCCTTTCCGGCGAAAGCCACAATTCAACTGAGGAGTTAAGGAGAAACAGAGGGAATAACCCCGACAGAATAACTGCGCTAATTACTACCAGGGTGAAAATTCCTATCAACCTAAGTCTCAATCTATATCTCGGGATGCCATGTCTCTTTTGCCGGAAAAACTTGGTCCAGATAATCACGGAAACACCCAGGAATATCGGAGGAATTAAAACCGTTGGAATTAGAATAACCGGTAAGCCTCCATGCGGCGTTCCCTGGATAACCGTATTGAATACCCAAGACGCCCAAAAAAGAATCAAAATGACGATAACTGTATAGACTACGATTATAAGACTTACATACCGGTAAGGGGCTGGAGAAAAATTTTCACCCTTACGCATGCAAACCCCACATCGGCATTGGGCTTAGGAAGTTCAGCAAGCTATTCTTCCCTAAATTTGCTCTCGAACAGGCGGGAAAGCTCCACGACAGCTTCATCCTCATCAGGGCCCTCAGCGCTTAATTCCAATTTGGTTTGATAGGTGGCCTCCAAGGTTAACAAATTCATAATTGATTTTGCGTTAATTTTTGCATTCTCTTTCTCAATCCAAATCGAACTCTCAAAGGCCTGAGCAGCTTGCACGATTAGAGAGGCGGGCCTGGCGTGAATGCCCGCTCTATTTAGTATTGTCACGGTGCGCGTAGTCATTGCTAACCTCGTTTAGCCGCGGCCACATCAATCCACTGATTTCCTGTATTATCTCCCTTAGTCCACTGATTGGTATTATTGCTGAAATCTCTTGTCGCTTGAGCACCCTGAAATTTCAATATGTAATTGAATACTGCTGCCTCTATGATGATGGGGATGTTACGGCCAGGTTTCACCGGCAATGTGATTAGAGGGATATCGACACCCAACAGGTTTATCGTCGCGTTCGATGTTCCAAGGCGATCATAATTCTTATTCTTATCCCAGGTTTCAAGCTGGAACGCCATTTCTACAGTTTTTCGATTTCTTATTGAATTAAGGCCGTACAGTTTAACAGTGTCGATAATCCCCAATCCCCGAATTTCCATATGATGCTCCATCGCCTTGGAAGCATTGTACCCCCAGAGGGTATTGCCATTTAAGCACTTCAAAAGCACCGCATCGTCAGCAATCAGGCTATGACCCCTATCCAGGAGTTCCAACGCTGTTTCACTCTTCCCAATTCCGCTCTCACCCTGAATCAGAATCCCCCTCCCCTCCACCTCGACAAGCACCGCGTGAATCGTCTGTGTGGGAGCGAACACATAGTCAAGAGTTCGCATCAATCTTATCGAAAGCAGTGAAGAGGTCAGGGGAGTTACCAGTATAGGAACCCCAGCTCCTTCCGCGACCCTTGTAAAATACTCCGGAGGTTTTAGATTGTAGCTAAAAATGAAACATGGGATATCGTGCTTGAAAATCTTATCAAGCTGGGGTGCAAGCGTCTTTTCGGTCATACACTCTATGTATGCAAACTCACCCCTCCCAATGATTTGAATCCGCTCTCCAACAAATTTTTCGAAAAAACCCAGCAGGGCCATACTAGGCCGATTGATATCAGTAGAATAAATTTCTTTTGATAACCCCCTTCGTCCGCATATACAACGTAATTCAAGCTCATTGAGGGGCTCAGGCTCCAAACTAAGCAAATCAAAGACTGTAAACTTATTCATTTCCCTTATTATAACACGGAGAATAAAAAGTATTAGAGAGTTTCCTAATGTTCCTGCTTCTTGTCCTTCTCCTTCGTTGCCTTGATCTCAATTTTATCAAAAAGAAAATCAAGGGCCCTGAAGAGATCTCTATCTGCAACTCTAATATGTCCCATGGTTCCCCAGCGGAAATGGATATTCGCCTCGGTTATGAATTCACCGTTTTTTTCTCTGTTCAGGGTTAAATGCAAATCCGCCATATGTGCTTCTACATGACTCAGGCGTTTCAATTTTTTATCAATATACTCTCTGGTGTTTTCACCCGGATTATAACCGTGGGCTCCCTTAATTTCCAAGTTCATCGCATCCTCCTGTTGCCAAGAACCCCTCAATTATCGTCGGTTGGATGAAGGCAGATCAAGTTCATTTCGGTATTTGGCAACCGTTCTTCGCGCTAGAATTATGCCCCGACTTGCAAGTAGATCGCTAAGTTTCTGATCAGAAATGCGTTCATTCGCGTCAAGCCCTCCCATAATCTCTTTCATGATTTCCTTTACCGCAACCCTAGATACATTCGATTTCGCATTGCCAAATCCGGAAATGGAATTGGTGAAGAAAAATTTTAGTCGGAACAACCCCCAATCGGTTTGTGCGTATTTATTCGAAGTAATTCTGGAAACAGTTGTCTCGTGAACACCTATTGTATCGGCAACTTTTTTGAGCGTAAGGGGTCTTAGAAATCTCGGACCACCAGAGAAAAAATCCCTTTGGAATTCCACGATAGATCGTGCGGTTTTCAGCAATGTGTTGTCTCGCTGTTTCAGACTATTGATGAAATATCGAGCCTCTCGGGAATGATCACTGATAAAACGCTTTGCTTTCCTGTCGATAACGGCTTCATCTTCCATTCTCTCAAAATCCGGGTTGATTCGCAGAACCGGGAGAATCTCATCATTGAGTATCAGAGTCAGTTCGCCTTCCTTTTTCCGAATAACCAAGTCTGGTACAATGTACTGCGGCGAATCGACAGAGTACAATCGTCCCGGAAACGGCACAAGCGTTCGGATGTATCCTTCACAGAGTTCCCAATCTTCCAAAGACATTCGTAATGCCGCTCTTACATCCTCGGGGCGTTTTTTCTCCAGCAAATTAAGACCTTTCTTTACGAAGTGCTCGAAGTTTTCCGGGCTGCTTCCCCTAATCTCGGCCTGAATCAGGAGAGATTCCTGCCAATTGCTGCATGCACAACCTATGGGCTCCATGGATCTAACCAATCTGAGGGCCGACTCCAGCAATTTCGGCTTGTCACCTGCAAGCAGCAGCTCGGGTGCCTCGTTGTGGAAGCCATCTTCATTGAGATTCCATATAATTTTCTCGGCCAGATCCGCAAGTTCCGGCAGAGTATTCATGACATGAAGCTGATCTATCAGAACATCGTGGAGTGTTTTTTCACGGGTTACGACTCCTTCAAGAAAAAGCCTCTTGTTGTCGGAGTCGTTCGTGGATACAACCTGGTAGCCTGGATCGGAGCTATCGCTAAAGAAATCCTGCTCGTTTGCGCCGTCCTCCTTATCCTCATTTTCGCTTCGGGGGGGAGGGTCCACCTCGCCTACTTCTCGAACGATTTCCAGTGCTGGATTCTTCTCCACCTCCTCCCGTATTGTCTCCTGCAACTCAGTCAGAGGCATCGCCATCAGGTTAATTGATTGAATCAGTTTCTGAGTTATTGTCTGTTTCTGCGCAAGTTTTTGACTGGCAGTTAGCCGCTGTCCTTGTCCGGGCAAATCAACACTCCCTTCTAATGTTCTCCCAATCGACTTCCCAAGTCAAGGTTATTTCTCATAAACAATCTACATAGAGAAGTCTCTACCCAAATAGATTTCTCTCGCCCGTTCGTCTTCCAATAGCTCCCGGGCTGTTCCTCCCGTGAGTATTTCGCCGTGATTGATTATGTAAGCATGTCCTGTGATAGAGAGGGTATCACGTACATTGTGGTCGGTTATCAGCACTCCTATCCGGCGATCGACCAATCTCCGGATAATATCTCTAAGATCACCGACAGCAATTGGATCAATACCACTGAAAGGCTCATCAAGCAAAAGAAATTTTGGATTGGTGGCTAGGGCCCTGCAAACTTCGGTTCGCCGTCGTTCTCCGCCGGACAAGGTGTCCGCCTTCTGGTTTGACAACTCACTTATACCAAGATCTTTCATGAGTTTCTCCAGAATCGACTCACGCCCCGTTTTATCCAATTCTTTCCTTGCTTCCAAAACCGCCCGAATATTCTCGGCTACGCTCAGTTTTCGGAAAACTGAAGGCTCCTGGGGCAGATAATTGATGCCGAATCGGGCACGCTGATACATTGGCTCGTTGGTGATGTCCCTTTCATTGAGCCATACCTTCCCCGAAGTTACCTTTACAAAACCCGCAATCATATAGAAAGTAGTTGTTTTTCCTGCCCCATTTGGTCCAAGAAGTCCAACAACCTCTCCCTGTTTCATGCTGAAAGAAACATCGGATACTGCTATCTTCGCACGGTACAGCTTCCGCAGCCCCTCGGCTCGAAGAACGAAATCTTGATCTGCCCGAAAACCTGTCTTTATACTATTGTTTTTCATCCTCGGTTACTATTAGATTTCCTTCAACCGCCCCTATTAGCTCGATTTCATCGGTTTCCAGGTTTATCAGTATCCGATCGGCGCGATAGACGTCATCACCACGCCATATCGTCGGATGTCCCGAAACCTCCAAAAAATCTTCCTCAATCCAAAGGGTTGCAAATTCTCCCCGGCACACCGTATCGCCTTTGATGAGTCTAATCAGAATTTGCATAATCATCAGGTTTTCTTCTTGTCGGAAGTCCAGAGACTCACAGTGAATAACCACGTCGTTCTCTTCATCAACCAGGACAACCTTTTCCCGAAATCCTATAACCTCGGTTACCCGATTGTACTCAAGATGCTCCGAATTTACTCTAACTTTTCTCTCGGTGTCGATGAAGAAAATCTTATCGCTGCCGCTTATGTATTCATAGTCCTTTCCACTGAGCACCAACTGACGGGCACTGATTTGCATCGTGTCAGACTCTGCATAGGCGTTTCCTCTAAGGATGGTGCGTGATTCATTTTCCCTATCGATTCTCTTAACTTCATTGGCTGAAAACCGCCAGCTCTCGGCTCCAAGACCCGATATTGCGGGGCTCACACACATCCAAAACCAGAACATGTGAACAAGGGACTTTTTTTTCGGATTCCGAACTCTCGCTGGTGGTATATCTAATCCAAATTTCATGGGGACTACTGCTCATCATCAGTTTCGAACGTTCCCCTGGCTCCCTGTTTAAATTCATAAACATTTCGGGCAACATCGGCAACAAATCCCTCACCGCTGATTCTAACCCCGTCTTTGAATTCAATGTCCACCACACCCTCTCCGCTTAGGAACCGCTCCCTATTTTCCCATGTCAGTTTTTCGGCTCTGAGGGAAGTATTGTCGATGAAATCACGCACATAAATATCCCCCTGTGCTGTCGCATCGTTGTTTCCCCCTAATTCGATTTTTTCCGCCTTACCCTCCATAAGTAACTTTTCATCCGAGTCATACTCAGTTAACTCGGCTTCAAAAAAAACAGTTTTATCTTCCCTCTGGAAGGCTTCAACCGTGCCAGCCTTAATCACTACTCTGCCCTGTGGCGATACGGTGATTTGCTCATAGTTTTCCGCAATATAGTATGGAATCTCATCTCCCAACCCCGATAAGGATGATTTGTCACCGCAGGAAGCAATGAGTAAAAGGCAGATAAGTACTACACCTAGATTCGACATTGGATTATTATCAAAAACTCCTGTGAATTCAGTCAAGCAGAATAAAAACCGGGGAATCAGGAGTTGAGCGATGACCTTTGTGATGAGTGGAATACAGCAAATCGGAATTGGCATTCCGAACCTGGAGGAGGCCTGGCTCTGGTATCGATGTCGATTTGGCTTCGACATTCCTATCTTTCGAGAAGCCGCCGAGGCACCCTTTATGACGGCTTATACCGGTGAGAAAATTCACTCCCGTGATGCCTTGCTTGCCATGAACCTGAGGGGCGGGGGAGGACTTGAAATCTGGCAGTACACCAGCAGGGAAACGGCTTTCCCGACAGCACCTCCAATTCTCGGAGATTTGGGTATATTTGCGGCCCGAATAAAGACGGATAATCCTGCCCTCGCTCACCGCTTTTTTGTGGATTCCGGAGCGGTAGTTCTTGGTAATCCTGAGCTTACTCCCGACGGTCATAAGTCATTTTTTGTACGTGATCCGTGGGGGAATCTATTTCAGATTGTGCATTCGAATTCCTGGTTCACAAACAGGGGCCATCCAACCGGCGGGGTGGCGGGAGCACTTATCGGCGTAAGCGACATTGATGCCTCACTCACATTGTACAAGGAACTTCTGGGATACGACAGGATTGATTACGACAAAACCGATATCTTTCTTGATTTTAACTTCCTTACCGGAGGCGGTGGTAAATTCCGCCGGGTTCTGCTTAGCTCACGCAAGATACAGGGGGGGCCATTTGGCGCACTCCTCGGTCTCAGCAGCATTGAATTGATCCAAAGCCTAGATCGAAAACCGAAAAAAATCTTTGAAAACCGTCTCTGGGGGGATGCGGGTTTCATTCATCTCTGCTTCGATATCCAGGATATGGACGCCTTGGGTGCTGAGTTTGGTTCCAGAGGCTTTGACTTCACTGTGGACTCACACACGTCCTTTGATATGGGCGATGCGGCGGGTCGATTTACGTACATTGAGGATCCTGACGGGACTTTGATCGAATTTGTGGAAACTTATCGATTGCCCATAATCAAAAAACTAGGCTGGTTTGTTAACCTCACAAAGCGTCGAATGGGGGCAACACTTCCGTCGTATATGATTAAGGCCCTGGCCTTGAATCGGGTTAGGGGCAACTGCGATTCACTTCGCAACTAGAGTACAGCAATGTGGATGCCCCCTACACAGATCCTTACGAGTATTGATCAATTCCGGACATGACACCCGGCCAATAGGATGAACCAAACAGGTTGAGATGATTTAGCAAATGGTAAAGATTGTACAATTTTTTTCTCTCACCGAAACCAGGGTCCAGAGGCCATGTGCTCTGATATGCGTCATGAAATTCGGATGGAAACCCTCCGAAGAGTTCTGTCATTGCGATATCAGCTTCCCTGTGGCCGTAGTACACCGCGGGATCGATTAACCAGACGCGCCCCTCTACTCCAGCCATCCAATTACCCCCCCATAAATCACCATGGAGAAGGCTAGGTCTATCCGGGGCAGGCAAAATATTCGATATATTGGACTGGATTCTTTCCATCGCTCGATCAGTAGTCAGATCTCCAAAACCCTTCTCTCGGGCCATTTTCCATTGAAAACCCAGACGATACTCGGCGAAAAAAACGTGCCATGAAGCTGTCAAATTGTTTAACTGCGGAGTCGATCCAATCCAGTTATTCTGTTCAAATCCACAGGTGTCACTCCGGGCACCACGGTGCAGTTCCGCAAGAGATTCACCAAACGAGACACCGGATTTTAGCCTCCCCTGGCTGATATGCTCCATCAAAAGAAAGGAGCGATCACCGTCTAATCCCCACGCTAGAGATTTGGGCACAGATATTCCTTCTATCCCCTTGACTGCATTGGATAGCTCAAGTAAACCCATACATTCCGCGGCGAACATGTGAGCAAGCGAGAGTCGATTCTCCTTGAGAAACACAACCCTTCCGGAAGAAAGAATCAATTTGAAGCATTTGTTGATATCGCCGCCGGAAACCCTCTGTCGATCCGTTATCTGACAGTCAGAACCATCCAAGGATTCGATGGCCTTCAGCAAAGATGAAGATTTTGTTATCATTATCCTTAGCATGAGAATTATATCCTGGAATGTAAATGGAGTACGAGCCGCCTGCAAAAAGGGGCTGATGGATTTTATTTCCATCTCAGATGCGGATATCTTCTTCATACAGGAAACCAAGGCGCACCTCAATCAGTTGGAAAGAGAAGTATATGCTCCTACCGGATACAAGTCCTGGTGGTATAGCGCCGAAAAACGTGGGTATAGCGGTACCGCCTTTTGGACAAAAAAACAACCCGATGCGATTAACCCTCTGGGGGTGGAGGAATTTGATTCAGAGGGTAGGGCTCAGGTTGTTTTTTTTGGCAATCTCGCGTTATTGAACTGCTATTTCCCGAATTCTCAGCCTCAAGGGGCCAGACTGGAATACAAGCTCAGCTTTAACAGGGCGGTTAAAAAATACGGTGATAATCTGGTAAATGCCGGAAAAACCGTTATAATCGCGGGCGACTATAATGTGGCTCACAAGCCTATAGACTTGGCCCGCCCGAAGGAAAACGAAAAAACACCAGGGTATCTACCCGAGGAGCGAGCTTGGATGGATACTTTCATCTCCGGCGGTTGGACCGATACCTTTCGCGAGTTCGAAGCCGGACCGAATCACTATACGTGGTGGTCTTATAGAACTAATGCCAGAGCTCACAATATTGGATGGAGGATTGATTATTTCTGTGTAGATGACGCATCTGCGGGGAGGGTAGAATCGTCGGTAATAATGCCGAATATCGGTGGAAGCGATCACTGCCCGATAGCTTTGGAGTTGAATTAAATAAGCATGCCCGCAAATAAACCCGATACACTAATATGAAGCTGAGATACAGGCTCCTACGATTCCAAAATTACTGTAACTTCCCCGACGATACGCTAATATGAAACTGAAATACAATGCTCCAGCCGCACTTACATTGGCCTTAGTAGCAACAATTGTCCTTCTGATTGATCAGTACATCATGCCCGGAATAGTTGAAGAGCTTTTCACGGCCGAGGGATCAACAACCTTCAAAATCGATGATATTCCAGGCTACATGCGGATGTTCACCCACCTTTTTGGGCATGCCAGTTGGGAGCATCTTCTTTCGAATCTAACTCTGATACTACTCCTTGGCCCCATTCTTGAGGAGAAATTCGGAACCAAAGCGGTGGCTTGGATGATTGCGATTACCGCGATGGTAAACGGTTTATTAAACGCTCTGTTTTTTGAAACCGCCCTCATGGGATCAAGCGGAATTGCTTTCATGATGATACTGATGGTAAGTTTTGCAAATATCAAATCTGGAGAATTTCCGCTTACCGCACTGCTGGTTGTAGGCCTGTATCTGATTAAGGAAATCTTGGCAATTTTCCGCTACGACGATGTTTCCCAGATATCCCACCTTATCGGGGCCGCGTGTGGAGCCGTGTTTGGTTTTCTGCGCACTGTTGCCGCAAAAAAAGTAGAAAGCTCGAATCTACCCGTCTCCGCTGACAGTCGAAACATCACCAACTGACAATTTGATGAAAAATGATATCACGCTCATTGAGCGGCGCATGGACATAATTCAGGGGAGATATGAAAAACTGCAGTCGCTCATAAGCGATTCTGATCTCCCCAGGAAAACCAACGCCTACAGGCAGATAATACGAGAATACGCCCTGGTAGAGGAGGCAGCAAAAACATATAAAACCTTCCTTTCCAAACGCGGCGAATTAGAGGATGCCAGGGAAATTGCCAATGCGGAATCGGACATGGATGTCAAAGCAATGGCTCTGGAGGAGATTGATTCCCTCGAAACCGAACTTGAAAAGATTATCCATAAGCTCAAAGTACTTCTGGTTCCCAGGGATCCATCAGATGAGAAGAATATTATCGTCGAGATCCGTGCCGGTACAGGCGGTGATGAGGCCAGCCTGTTTGCGGCCGATTTATACCGAATGTACGGCCGCTACTCCGAAAATCGGAAGTGGAAAGTTGAGATCCTAAATTCAAGCGAAACCGAGGCTGGCGGCTTCAAGGAAATAATCTTTTCAGTGAGCGGGAAGGGTGTATATGGGGATCTCAGGTATGAATCCGGCGCACATAGAGTGCAGAGGATTCCAAACACGGAATCGCAGGGCCGTATACACACCTCGGCGGTAACCGTAGCTGTGCTCCCCGAGGCCGAGGAAACCGATATCACAATTCAGAATGCCGATGTCAAAGTGGATGTCTACCGCTCCAGCGGTCCGGGTGGGCAAAGCGTCAATACAACTGATTCGGCTGTTCGACTCACCCACCTGCCATCGGGACTAGTGGTAACCTGCCAGGATGAGAAAAGTCAGATTAAAAACAAATCCAAGGCTTTCAGAGTGCTGCGATCTCGTCTGTATGAACTGGAAAAATCGAAAAGGCAAACAGAAAGGGCAGCCAGCAGGAAAAGCCAAATTGGCTCCGGTGATCGCTCGGAACGAATTCGCACCTACAATTTCCCTCAGAACAGAATTACCGACCATAGAATCAACCTTACTCTCTACAAATTGGAGCAGGTGATGCAAGGCGATCTAAGTGAAGTTCTGGAAGGATTGAAAACTAATGCGCTGGAAAGCTCGCTGGCAAGCTGAGAAACAGCACGGCAGGCAATCTGGATTTTCTCTACCTTATCCTCATACGCAGACAAGATTCCATTTCTTGGTCGCACCCCGGATTACCAGTTCTGCCGATATCAAAGCCGCTTGATTCCTACTAAATCAATAGACTTAGATTCAGAAGGTTGGCAGAATCAATGCCGATGACTATCCGTGAGGCCCTAGCCGAGGGCAAACTTACCATGAAGCAGTCTGAAGGCAGCACGGTGGAGCTGGATGCCTCTCTGCTTCTGGCACATGCCTGCGGACTCGACAGAGAGCATCTGTATATGCGCTTATCGGAAAGCCTGGACAGCACGGCAGTTGAGAAATACCGCCTCGCGGTGAGACGCCGTATCTCCGGCGAACCTGTTGCCTGGATTATCGGTAAGAAAGAATTCTGGGGCAGAGATTTTTTCGTAGGCCCAGGAGTTCTCTGCCCTCGGCCGGACACGGAAACGCTCATTGAGGCAGCATTGGAAACTATGGATGAATACGGCCTCAAGGCACGGCTTCACGATTGCTGCTGCGGCCCTGGAATCCTCGCGCTGACGCTCGCCGCCGAACGGCCTGGTTGGAGGATATCCGCATCGGATATTTCCCCCATTGCCAAAGAATATTTTGAAAAAAATAACCGGGAAATAAACAAGGGAAATGTAAGGTATCTTCATTCCGATTTATTGGAAAATGTACCGGGGCAATTCGAGATTATCGTATCCAACCCGCCGTACCTGACACCAGTAGAGTTTAGCCAGAGAAAAAAACAGCAAGGAAAGGAGCCGGAACTTGTCCTAAACGGCGGCGATAATGATGGTTTGGGTATAATTCGCCATCTTATCCCCCGCGCCTGGACTAAACTTGCCGACAATGGAACATTGTTACTGGAAATATCTCCTATGCAGATGGACAAAACATTTCAACTGCTCTCGGATGCCGGTTTTACGCGTATCCGGCATTGCGAGGATCTTGGCGGGAATCCCCGTGTGGTGATCGCCGGAAAGGGACCTGAATGACTTCTATCACTGATACCCTAATCCTCACTGAGACGGAACTTGATGCTGCAATCCGCCGATTCACAGGCCGACTGAGCATCTATCCGCGCGCGGAGCGCAGACCCATACTCAAGGCTCTGCATTGGTCCAGAAAATTGCACGCGGGGCAGAAAAGAGCCTCGGGAGAGCCCTATATAATCCACCCTATCCGAACTGCGGAAATACTGATTGATTTCAAACTGGATCCACAGACGATAAAGGGTGCACTGCTTCACGATGCCTTGGAAGACACGGAAGCAACCAAAGATGATATCGTCAAAAATTTTGGAGCCGAAGTGGCCACGCTCATCGAGGGAGTTACAAAAATCGATTATGTGAACGTCGGAACTAAGACGAGGAAAACGGAATCCCTTAGGAAAATGATTTGGGCGATGGTTGATGATTTAAGAGTCATTTTCATAAAACTAGCGGACAAACGCCATAACATGCATACCCTCCAATACATTTCCGAAGATGATCGCCGCGATAGAATCGTTCAAGAGTGTTTGGAAATCTATGCCCCGATGGCGGGGAAATTGGGGATGAGCTCGCTTAAGTCCGAATTGGAAGATATCAGCTTCAAGTACTTGCATCCCGATTTCTACACTTTGATCCGCGATCATGTGGTGCTCAAAAAGGAAGAGCGCAGGCTCTATCTTGAATATATCCAGGCCAATCTCCTGCAAGCTGCCGCAAAGGCACGTGTAAAAATAGAAGTTTCAACCAGGGCCAAGCACTTCTATTCAATATACCGCAAAATGAAGGACAGGGATAAGGATATCGACGATATCTACGATCTCTTAGGCGTTCGGATAATCTGCGAATCCGCAGTTGCCTGCTATACGATACTCGGAGTAGTGCACAGCCTCTGGGCTCCCTTCGAGGGTCGATTCAAGGATTACATTGCATGCCCAAAAAGCAATGGCTACCGATCTCTGCACACCTCGGTTCTTACCGAAGGCGCTCGCCCATTGGAAATACAAATCCGAAGCCGATCAATGCACGAAACAGCCGAATACGGCATTGCCGCACACTGGGCCTACAAGGAAGGCAGAAGGGGAAAAGAGCCGCAGGTTAGCCGCTTTGCCCTGATAGAGCAGTTAAAGGATTTAAGGGATGAGGGTTACGATGATGACGCGGGCATCTTTCTTGATGCAATCAAACGAGATGTGCTGCAGGATTCCATAATTGTCTATACTCCGAAAGGCGATCCGATTGAATTACCAGAGGGATCAACAGCCATAGACTTCGCATATCATATACACTCCGAAATAGGTGATCACTGCATGGGGGCCAAGGCAAATGGTACAATCATTCCTCTAACCCGGCCGCTTACAAACACCCACACTATTCAAATCCTCACCGCGATCCATGCACAACCTCATGTTAATTGGCTCAAACATGTCAGAAGTACTCGCGCCCGCAATAAAATCCGCTCCTGGTTAAACCATCACGAAACCGACGTTATAATTGACCGCAACATAGTTGCCCGCAAGAAAAAAATCCCGATTCCAATCAAAGAAGCGGCAGCAAGCAACAAGCTCGAAAAAAAGGTTTTCGATCTATCCAAGATTGGAATCAGTATAGCAAACGAAAGAAACGTGATGATAAAGATTAGCCGATGCTGCTCGCCAGTCCCCGGCGATAGGATAATTGGCTACATATCCCACGGCCGCGGCATCATTGTACATGGCGAAAACTGTCCAAACCTCAAAGGCATTGCAAATTTCGACGATCGTCGAATCCAAGTGAACTGGGAAACCGCTAACCCCGGAAACACTCAGAGATTCCGCATACACTCAAGTTACGCACACGATCTTTTCAGTAAGATAGAGGGAGCTATTCGCAAATATCGCGGCCATTTGGTATCGGGTAGCCTCAATGAAACCGAGCGAGGAGAGCTTGAGGGATTTTTCACGGTGGAGGTGGAAAATATCGACGATTTTGGGAAGATATCCAGAGGAATCAGAGCAATACCATCGGTTTTATCAATTCTGAAAATACAGGTTTCACAAAATGATTATTACGGATAACTTGAGTGGAGCTTCTACAGTACTGCATCACCCGAGATACCGAAGAGATGCTTAAGAGTATCAATAAGGCTAGATTGATAAATCTCTCGTGGCGGTTAGCACTGTGCTCTTTGTTCCTCTAAAACAGCACAATTTCCCTAATCTTCAAAAAACTGCCCAAGTGGTAGGCTTCCATCCGATTCTATTCTAGCCAAGAAGGAATCACCAGATCTACTAATTGTACACCGTCAATATCCGCAACATAAACCCGCCCCACTCCCGGAATAGCTTCGGCCGCCGTGGCAAAAACATCCGAACTCTTCGATGCAGTAAATGGACGCGTAGGATCCTTCACATTTACAACCAGAAGTCCTTCGGGGCCGCTGCTCAAGAAGGCATAACCCTCCACAACGGATATGGAGCGAACGTGTGCGGCCGGCATGAGCGATAGCACCTCCACATCTCCCGAGTTCGAAAGGGAGTAAATTGCCATTCCGAAATCGCCGGCAGCATAGATTCTGTTCTGATCAATGTGTAAATCCTTGATACCCTCAAGCAATTTTCGATCCAGCTCCGCAAGGTTCTCAATTCCGTAAATTCTGAGTTCCCGGTTATCGGCTGCGGCGACAAACAATTCCCCAACGGATACCACCTTCGCGCCTGGGAAGGGTATCTCAAGAGGATTCACCGTCCCCTGTTCGGAAATCTCCAGCAAAACCGGACTTATCCCTTCGAAACCCGCTATAATGCTCGTATCATAAATATCGACATCCACTGCCGGACCAATAGAATCATCCAAAATCGAATCACCCCAACGCCTGCTCTGCGGCAGGCGATTATGAACGCTCAAACCATCAATCGCATCGGCAACGGCAAGTAAATCGTTTGCAACCGCCACCTCCATCGCAAAGGATGATGGGATTACCTGGGCTGGTCCTCCGAGGTCGCTTTCACTATTGAAAATCTGAACCCCACCCTCATGATCCGCAACAGCCAGTTCCCTGCTCGAAAGTGCTAAACCATACGAACGACCCTGGGTTTCCCATCCCGAGCTCACAAATGAATTCCCAATTAGATAGGTTTGAATCACGACTATTCCCCTATCGGTGCCGGCATATATGAAATCATCCTTGATTTCCAGCTGCTTCAGTCCACCAAGTGAGGCAGACGCAAAAAAAGTTGGTCTGCTTGGATTGTCTATGTTGTAAAGGTCTAGCTCGCCATTGAAACTTGAAACAAAAATATAGTTGTTCTTGATGGTGAGATAGGCCGCTCGCGCATCTTCTATCCTGGAGAGAATCTTAGGCGCTCGAGGGTTCAATATGTCGAGGAGCAAGATGCCCCCGGTGGAATCAATAAGAAAGGCAAGATTGTTTTTCAGCTCGATGGATCGCACATCGCCAGTTTCCATCATGCCAAGGAGAGTAGGAATTTCGGGGGTTTCCAAACTGATAATGGCCAGTCCTTCCAAACCAGAGGGAACGAGCATTGTAGCATCCACAATAGCCAAATCATAGGCGCTGAATCTCTCGAGAAGACCAATTTGCCGTGGATTTCGTACATCCGATACGTTGTATACTCGTAAGCCGCGCTGCTCATCGGTGATGTATGCGTACTCGTCGCGAACACCAACCGCAGTAGCCTGCCCGGCAAGTCTTGTCCCCACAACAAACGGCCTTGTGGGCGCAACAATGTTAGCCACTAAAAGGCCTCTGTCCCTATCGGAGATAAAAGCATAATCACCTCTGACAGTAATTCCCACCGCGTTCTCGGATTCTACTATCCCAACGGTCACCGGCTTAATCGGATCGTTGATATCAATGATTCCTAGCCCGTCTCGCCCGGCAGCCACGAATGCGTAATCCTCTCGAATGTAAATATCCTCGGGGACTAAACCATCATAGTCAGCAACCACCTCCAGCCTTTGATTTGGCGTCAACAAAGTTTCTGCCGTGGTGGGATTGCTCAAATACTCCGGAAACTCCACCGGGGCTATAGCGTAGGAATATTGGATTCCATAACGCGCCTTGCTATCCACAAATCTCGTCTCGCTTATCGGTGGGCTCAAAGGTTCAAAATCACCATCCCCCTCCGAGCGAAATACAAGATATCCCCGCGTTCCGGGTATACTCGGCCATGTTAACTGAATCTGTCGATATTCACTCGTGGCGAGAGGCTTCAATGTCTCGCCCGAGAAGGGGATAGTTCTTACCACATGGGAACTGAAATTGCCGCGTTCGCTAGCCACATGTAACTGAAAACTATGAAGTTCCCCGTTAACCAGTGAATCTACAACCAGTTCACCATTATCTTCCGCAGCAACCCTTATTTCTGATCTCTCACTCCCATTGGTTAGCTCAATTATCAGGCCATCAGCATCAGGTACCGGATTCCAATTAAGTTTAGCCGATTCATCCATGCCGGAAACTTCGAAACTGGGGATGTCGCTTTTGCCTCGGGATACAATCAATGCCTCTTCGGCCACCTCGCCATTGGCGCCGGCAATAGTGATATGCAGCTCCACATCTCCTCCAAAAACCTGCATATGAAGCGGAATCAGGAAGCTTCCATCACGCGCCAACTCAGTTGAGCCATTAATAGACTGATCGGTTAATCTGACATCCGTGGGGCGTACCATCCAGGCCAAATCCCCAAGCCCACCGTAATCCGGAATGCTCTCGTACGGGTCTGCTACCGTACCCGAAACAAAAATGCCGGCAGCCCCATATTCTGTCCCCTCAGTGGGAAAACCAATTATTAGACGCGGCGGCAAGCGCCCATCCCTAAGACGAAAACTCAGCCTGGTTTTGTTGTTGTTTTTATCCTCGGCTTCGAATTCCAGGGAGAGCGGACCCGTCTCACCCGACAAATCTATGTCAAAAGAAAATAGTCCCTCATCATTGAAAAACACCGCCCTACGCCTCTCGGGCATGGATGCAAACCACCAACTGAGAGTTCTTACTTCAGAAAGGGCATCTTCTCCATCCGGGTGCCTGCCTATCACACCGGCAACTTCCAGCCTATTTAGATAGAACCCGCCATCCACGGGACCCTCCACATCCAAATAAGGTCCATCTCCAGCATTTTTCAACCTTATCGAAGTACTATCCATCCCATCGCCGTATATCGCCCTAACCTCTACAACTATTGGCTCCGAAAATCCCAGCGTTGAAAACGCGAAGTCGAAGGTTCCATCGGGATTCATATTGGCAGATCCCTGCAAATCCAGGGCTTTCACCTGCCACTCAATTCTCAGAGGAATGTCCCCAAAATTACCTATTACCTCAACTGTGGAACGGTAGAATGAATCATCCGAGGGAGATTTGATTCTGATGGGAGCCCGGGGCAGCGCGGGCGCTACGGTGGGAGTAGGCGTTTCAGCCGGAGGCGGAACAGGCACTACATCGGGGATTGGTGCCTCAAGTTCGGTTAGATGAGGATTTATCAAGAAGGTTCGTTCATCAATCCTTCCCGCCTTATCTTTCAATCGGAGCCTAACCGTGAGAGGACCGTCATCCTCGGCAATTGGTATAGATTGGACAAATAGTCCGGAACGATGAAACATGATATACGCCATCTTGCCAAGTTCGGGGATGCTCCAGCTCAGGGTATCCACACGCCTATCACCGACACCGATATCGGGTGAGGGATTTACCCTACCACGAATCCGCAGAGAGTCCCCCCGAACCACGTTTCCCGCGGGCTCAATTATCTCTAGCCGCGGGCCTGACTCCAGTTCCGCCTCCTCAGCACAAATCCCAAGCACGGCAGTTGCAATTAAGAAAATTAAGGCGATGTTTCGAGTCAGTTTATCTCTAAGCATTCCCAAATCAAGGGCCAGGAGCAAGTTCAAAGGTGGAAGTACCTGTTTCTACATCTCCGAAGGTAGTGACGCTCTCATCCGGGAATCGTACGGTATATTCCACATTCGCTGATGTACTGCCGCTTAAATCTTCGGCAACTATAGTGTGGGTATATCTGTAATCCGGGGCGGCAACAGTGCCATCCTTAGTCACATCTAAATCCATCTCACCTGCCATTCCAAGACTCACCGTAAGCCTAACTTGCGGATCGGCACTCAGCAATGGATTTGCTTCAGTTGTGAATTCCACAGCCACAGTATCACCAACCTCCGGATCGTTGCCTGTGTTGCCAGCTCCCTTTTCCAGATCTATATCATGAGTGCTTAGCACCGGCCAGCAAGTTACTACATTTGAGCTATCGTGGATGCCGTCGGTGCTGTTGTCGATTTCCATAATAATTCCGGGAATACCATCAACGCTCTCGAATCCGGTAATCTCAAAGGGTATCGGAGTGGTGGTGTAATCATTTGGTATTGTTGCCGTGGCAATTAGGGTTTCGGAATGTTGCGGATCCACAGAGGCACTCGCACTCACACCTGCGATGGTTGCAGTAAATGCTGCCGCATTCAATTCTTTGTTAGCTACGACAGTCAACTCAACTACGTCCCCAGGTAGGGCGGCGGTGGGGAAACCAGTGCGCTGTGAGGCTATTGATGTACTAGTCAACTCGGGCGTACTTATGCTCCCAGTATTTCCTATTATGTCCCCTACCCCAATATTTACAACCCTCTGGGATTCGGTTCCCAGGGAGATATCTGTGCTCCGAAAATCCCCTGCTCCCGAAAAAGTGAGAGTATCAGCACCGGATTTTCCGCTTGATGTTCCGCTCAATGTGGAGTAATCAACACCGGTTCCCCTATCTCGCGCCTTGAACCTAAGGGTGACGGTGTTGCTAAGTGTGTCTTTAGTAGTTGAAAAAGTGTTGAATTCCGGCGGTGATGAATCCTCTTCTATATCCCAAATCATTTCAGTTTTAAATGTATTGCCGCTTGAATCATCTGCACTCGCTATGAGAGTAATCCTGACTCTGACTGCCCCACTCTCCAATTTGTAATTTCTTCCCACTCTGACAGGATAGTTAAAGCTATAAACACTGGAGCCGCTCGTACTTCTTCTAGTAAGAGTAACGTTTCCAATATTGCTTAAGCTTGTAGCGGTATTAAGGAATTTTATCTGAAGACTGGGATTTGAATTAGCGCTACCCAAGTTTACTGTTCCTTCAAATTCGAGCCGTTCTGTATGCTCTGCCGGCTGATCTCCGGTGCTCGAAGTAGAGGGAACTGGTGGAGAGTAGAAGGGGTTTGAAATACCAGAGCTTGCCGAGTAGTAATAAGTCCTACTGGTTGATGGGTTAGTTAAGATTGTGGGGCTGGGAGTTCTCGGGCGTATTGTTGCGTCCTTGCTGGCAATGTTACCGTTCTTATCCTCGGCAGTAACAGTTATGTACAATGTAGGTGTATTACTTTTTTCACTGTCCCATAATGAAAAGGCACAGGTGAATATGGAGCTATTGCGATTGAATGTCAGGTTTGTTCCGGATGTGCGTGTTGCAAGCTCAGTGCTAGTCTCTCCACCCCCTATATCGAGAGCCACGTTATATTCGTTAATAGCAGGGATGTTTAATGTAAGCGTTTTTATCTCGTCGTTACCAGGCTGACTTTCCGAATTAGCTACCGTTCCACTAATCACAATATCCCCATCGATATTATAGGCATCACTACTGGGAGAAGTCAGCTCTATGACCGGTCCCGCGCTACGCTGCAATGTCAAATCTTTTTTGGATTCATTTCCGTTCCTATCAACGGCCGTGATGATAAGGTACATGAATTGAGAGCGATAGTCGGTGGTATTAAACTTTGCAGTGAAGCTCCTATTCGCGGAATCATAGGTGAAATCGTCGCCGGCAATTTCTCCAAAATCAGTATCGGCATTATAGCTGCCATCTGATCCTATCGTTATTCTACCTCGGTGGTTTCGACTGCTGGATGCCGATACTGAAAGGGAGCTAAGAGAGCCTTTATTATCCCCACTCTCTAAGGAATCGTCCTTTACATAGCCCTCCACGGTAACCGAAGACATGTATGTGCTGCTTTCGGATGGAGATGAAACAACAATCACCGGGGCCTTATTGTCCTCAACAGCAAAAACTACTGCCTCGGTTATCGGTTCAAAACAAGATATCAGGCCAATAACCGCGAACATCGAAACAGTGCTAAGGTTTTTCATATCAATTCTCCTCCAGATACTGCGCTCCTGCGGGCCCTAACAGCTCGGCAGACCTATCATCTTCAGTTACACCCAGATAGTCAAAACGGGCTGCCATTGCGGGATTAATCTCGGCCAGGGTTTGGCTGTACTCAGCAGCCAAATCGAAATTCTCGAGTTTGTAGTAGGTTCTGGCAATGTTCAATAAGAGGCGGGCATATTCCGAAGAACTGCTGTCGTCATTATCCTCAAACACCCTCTCGGCATCGTGAAACAGCCTCAGAGCATTTTGATATTCCTCTCTCAAATAACTGACATTGGCCAGGTTCACCTTAGGCGAAATATAGTTCCTATCCTGGGCCAATGCGTTGCTGAATGCTCTTTCGGCGCGATCGAAGGCTTCGAAACGAGCGCTCACAATACCATAGGTGTTGTAGCTGCTTTTGTCTCCACTGGTTTCGGCATCTTTCTCGAAGCTGTCCATTACCAGATTAGTAATCCTGATCAAATCATTTTTGAAATCCGTGAAAACCCTAGTTCTATCACCGTATTGGAGGCCAAGATCACGTTCCTGAAAACCAACCGGGCGGTATACCTGCTGTGCTTCGTTCGTAAAATACAAGCCAAGTGAATTCGAACCTACGTATTGGTAGAATTCCTCCGCGCCGGATTTCCACGCGGAGAGAAAATCGCTCTCTCCAATGTACGTAATCTCCAGGGGTACCCAGAGAATGCCGTCTATGGCCACCGTCATATCCTTCTCCGAATGCACCAGACGGTAATCCCGAGCGGGAACTCCAGTCGAAAATATTGAGTAAATATGCCCCGGAACGGTGATAAACCCGGTTGGGATGCCCGAAGATTCAAGCATAGCGTTGAACAGCACCGTCAGATCGTCACAATCGCCGGCCAACTTGATAAGTGTCTCCCTTGGAAGATTAATTGTGTCCACAAAACTGATATCCCCCTTGGCATCCTCATAGGAGAGGGTGGGGTCTACCTGATATACGGATCCAAGTTCGGTTAAACCGTAAAATACCTGTATGGCGGTTTGAACTGCTCCATTGTAGCCCGGATTAGCCGCATCCTTCGTGGCCTGTCTCAGAAAACTGTTATAGTTTGCAAGGGCACTGTCCCCCGAAGTAATGAAGGCAGCAACCTTCCTATCGTCATCCCAAGTAAGGGAATTCTTATCATAGAGGTCGTACACTATCGGCGCTGTCTGGGAGGCTTTGCGGGTTCTCAGCGTGTAATCCACCTTAACCTCGCCGGTTAGGGGGGTGATGCCCTCCAGCGAAAAAATGCTTTGATCGAACGATGCAATCAATGGCACTTTTTTCGATTCACCTGAGGCAAGCTCTTCAAAACTGGCAACCCCTGTTGCTATATTCATATAGCCTGGCTGAAAAAAGGATACCTCCAAGTCCGTAAGCGGATATTTCTCAGTATTTGTCAATGTTATCTCGCCTATCGGGTTTTTCACATAGTAGCTCTGCATTGCCGCAAATAAATTGTCTATACGCGGGTTGCTAAATTCTATCGACTCAATTTGTGCCTGAGGATTATCCGGATCCACCCCCACCCTATAATCCAATGCCAGGCCAACACCCACCGAAAAACCGTCAAACCTGGTAAGTTTGGAGAAAGAGCGGGTATATCTCAAGTTGGGATGGAGGCTTAGCGAGAGATTGTACGATGGATTGAACACCAATCGCCCGCCTAAAGATATCTGGTAATCCCAGGCACCGGATGCTTTATCCGAATATGCATCTAACTTGGGAAATAGCGAGAGCCCGCCTCCCGCTTCCACATCTCCCCCCACCTCAAATTGCTTATTGAATTTATGCAGAAAGCCCAAACCGGCCGCTAAGTAGAGACGTGTGTTGTCAAATTTAGGGAGGGTTTCGTTCCCCACGCCATACTCTGCCTTGGTTGCCACAAAACCCATCCGAACCAGCGGTTGAATCACAGGAACTCTTTTTAGGGGTAGTCTTCCCAAAAGCGATACATCAAGTATCGAAAAATTGCCCCCATAATCCGTTCCAAACAGAATCAGCGGCGATACAAACTGTACTTCCACTCCCGCCGAAGCCGGGAATCGATATACCTGATTGTAGTTTATCGACGATTCCTGGGCAAAGCTCGGGCCGGATAGCACCGTGACAAGAGCCAGAAATTGCAGAGTTCTAGCAAGGGTAGATCTCAAAATTGACCCTCCAGTTTCGAAATCAAGTGTCAATCAAATATCACTCCTATACGTACATATTAAATTATATACCAAAATTTAAACATTGTCAGGCAATTTGACAGATATATCTCTTGTGAAACCGAAAAGCACATCAATGTATCCGATATATCACTTATTATTGATTTGGCCTGCATCTCGTCTTCCGGTTGTCAACAAGGTAACCGCGCAGTTTCTCGGCGCGGTGGAACAGTTGATATAGAACTGGCCTATATGAATAATCCCAGGCTCCCAGGTAATGAAGGGTCTTGCCGCCAAACCCACTTTTGAAGCGCCGAAGCCCGTGCATAGGGTGATTCGGATTATCCGAATGTGGAACTCCAAAAAAATCGTACTCTGCGGCTCCTTCGCACCTCGCATCACGAATTGCTGTCCACTGAAGTAAATAGTTGGGCATCAATTCGCGTTTTACCCCCCCTGATGCACCGTACATATATGTTGTTCGGTTTCCGAAGCGGGCAGCGATTATGCCGGCCAGTACATCTCCGCGATGCTCGGCAACATAAAGCGATAGGCACGGCCGCGCTGAGGCTTCATCAATTCTGAACAGTCTTCTATAGTAGGCCATGCTGCGGACGGCAATCCTATCTCGAACGGCGGTTTCCTGATATAGCAGATACCACTGCCCTAGCCGGGCGATGGCCGATCGGCCGGCATAGCGTTTTATTACCACCCCTCTTCTGATCGCAAGTTTGATGTTGTAGCGGGTTTTCTTGTGCATATTTGCAAGCAGTTCTTCCTCGCTTGCATCAAGATTCAGTATCACTGTACTCTGGGGCTGCACGTGATGCGCTGCTCGGCGCAGCGGGCGATTTAGCTGAATTATGCGGCAGTACCCATCCGTGCCAATCGGACGCGGAGAAACCTCCGAAATTCCGCCCCCCGCCCCTTCGGCCAAATCAAAGCGAAGGAAGAAGCATGCCGCACCAAGATGAGGTTTTAACTCTGCCGCTAACACGCACAGGAATCGACTCAGCTCTTCACTCCTCATATCCCCTGAAATCTGCGGACCGTAGGGTACATAGGCAAATCTCAATCCAAGACAGAATCGGCGAAGGAGCAGGAGAAACCGACCGCTTGATGCCTGATATTCCCAGTGAAAGGCAAGAGGTGTCCAGCTAGGACCTGCCCGAAATTTGCCCCAAAACTCACTTTGCAGCATGTTCCCCGAAACTTCCAGCTCCGAAAGTGCTATGACCTTCAGTGATAAGAACATGTCTTTCGAATTCCGGAAATCATTGGGACACCAAGCTTCCAAATACCGGGAATCGAAGTGGTAAATATTTCGGGTTTCCGATTTTTCACATGGGCTTCATCCATCACCCAACCTTTCCCCACAGCACCTTGCTAGTCTGTAATGGTTTGCCAGCCAACAGGAGTTTTCGATTCCCCACGTAGAGCTCCCCTGCCTTAACGTGGATTTTGGTTTGAAGGAAGCGATCAATTGAAATTTTTTTGACAGGTGAAGCGCTCTCGGGGCTGCCTTCAAGAGAAACACGGTCGCCGGGGTTGGCCTGCGGCATCAAAACCTCAAGGTTTTTCTGCCCGTCTTCAGCCGCCAGGAGCATCCCTTCACTTGTAATTCCCCTCAGTTTGGAAGATTTCAAGTTGAAGGCAAGTACAATTGTTTTATCTTCAAGCTCTTCGGGGCGGTAGTAATCCACCAAACCTGAACAAATTGTGCGAGAACTGCCCGAGCCGTCATTGAGTGAGACAATATAGAGCTTGTCGGCATTGGGATGGGGTTTTACCGCCAGAATTTTCGCCGCTCGCAAATCGATATTCGCAAAACTATGCTCATCCGAGTCGCTGCCTGCCGCATACCCCGCATTTTCGCGCTCCGTATTCCCGCTCCCCACGGCTCCAACGCCTTCACTCCTGGCCCGAGAGCCGCGAAAACGCTCTCGAAACGCTAGAATCTTCTCATCCTCCAATCTCGCAAAAAGTACTTCCGGCTTGATAATTTCGATTTTCCCCTCAATTCTACCCAGCACATCCCATGAATCTGCTGTCAAACCAAGCCAATGGGCAATTTTTTCTCCCACTCTCGGCATGTACGGTTTCACAAGAACAGCCAAATCCCTCACCAGAAAGCATAGAGTTCTTAGCAGCACCTCGGCTCTCTCAGGATTTTCGGTGCGCATGCGCCACGGAGCGCCGCTCTGGAAGGCTCGATTTCCCAAATCGCAAAGGGAAAAAATATCGCGAAAGGCACCCCGAATGGCTGCCCTGTTCAATTTATCTCCAATCTGCCGTTCGAGATTCCTCACTTCATCCCAAGTCGTCCCATCTACGGCTCCGGCAGGCAATCTCCCGCCGAAGAATTTCCACACGAAAGCAAGGGTTCGATTTACGAAATTCCCAAGGTTTCCAATAAGCTCCCCGTTAACCTTTTCCTGGAAATCCAACCAGGAAAATTGGTAATCTGAGTTCTCCGGTCTATGAAATAATATATAGAATCGCCATATTTCCGCCGGAATACCCGTAGCCATGCAGTCATTCCCAAAAACTCCCACCCCCTGGCTCTTCGAAAACTTCCCATCTTCGTAATTGAAGTACTCCGTTGAACTCATGTGGTGCAGCATGGTCCAACGCTCGCCCGAGGCAATTTGGGTTGAAGGGAATATCACAGTATGAAAAAGGATATTGTCCTTTCCCACAAATTGGAACAGATCCGTATCCTGTGGACTGCGCCACCAGCGCTCCCACTCCTTGGTTAAATCCGCAGTAATAGAAATGTACCCAATGGTAGCATCGAACCAGACATAAAACACCTTGTCGCGAAATCCATCCTTCGGAACCGGGATTCCCCATTTCAAATCTCTGGTAATTGCTCGCTTCTTCAGTCCGTCTCTAATCCAGCCCTCGGTCATTTTCACCGCATTATTGGTCCAGAATCCAATCCTCTTAGTCTCTCGCATCCACTTCTCGAGCTGCGGCCGAATTTCGGGTAAATCCAGGTACAGATGTCTTGTTTCCCGCAAAACCGGAGAACCTCCACAGATGCCGCATCGGGGTTCCGTCAACTCTACCGCTTCTATCAGAGTTCCGCAGCTCTCACACTGATCGCCTCTGGCATCCGCGTTTCCACAATGTGGACACCCGCCAAACACATAGCGATCAGCCAGGAAAAGTTTGTCCTTCTCACAAAAGAGCTGTTTCACTGTCCTTTCCCGGATGAAGCCAGCCTCGTCCACCTTCAGGAAAAGTTTCTGCACAATTTCAGTTTGAATTGGCCTGCTAGTTCGTCCAAAATGATCGAATTCAATTCCAAACCAGTCATAGATATCAGCGTGAATTTTGAAATATCTATCACAGAGTTCCTGGGGACTCAAACCCTCCTCAAAGGCTCTGGTTTCCGTGGCCGTTCCATATTCATCGGTTCCACAGATGTACAGGGTTTCATAGCCGTATTGCCGGCAAAATCTCGCAAAGACATCGGCCGATAGAACCTGGGTTAAATTCCCAAGGTGCGGAATATTGTTAACATAGGGGAGGGCGGAGGTAATTAGTCGTTTCTTCATGCAGCGGAACATCTTAGACTTCTATCACACTCTAGGTCAACTTCTCTCTCCTGATATGGAGTCGAGATCGTAATCTGTCTTAAGCATATTGCAGAAATCACGTTCGCCGTCCGACGTTCATTCGCATCCGCCAGCCATCTGTTTCACACAGCATCAGTCCATCCGGGCCGCCCGGTGCGCCGCGGCATAAACCTTGACTCTCGCATCCTCCCCGTCGTATTCTGCTCCCTAGTCGAACTATCGCGGGAAGACCGATGGAGGTTTTATGGCAGAGAGCAAATTTAACCCACAGAGCTCCGGCAGGCGCAGAATCAGCGGAAGGCTATTTGTGGGCATAGTAATAGCAATCGCCGTGCTAATAACGGTGCTTTCGAGTTTTTACATTGTCAATCCCTTTGAAAGAGGGGTTGTTACACGCTTCGGAAAATTCAAGGCCACTGTTGAAGAGGGTTTGCACTGGAAACTGCCTCTGGGGATTGACAGCGTCTCCAAGGTTCCCAAAACGATTCAGTCAAAGCAGTTCGGGTTCAGAACCCTGCAAGCTGGTGTCTCAACTACTTACGATCAAAGCGACTGGTCGCACGAGTCGGAAATGCTCACAGGCGATTTGAACATCGTTGAAGTTACTTGGATTATCGAATATCGAATTACCAATCCGAGGGCTTGGCTCTTTAACGTCGATGACAGCCGTCTCCCCGGAAGCCGAACGGAAGACAATCGGGATAAAACCCTCCGCGATATATCTCAATCCGCCATCAACCAGTTAGTGGGCGATAGGGCAATCCTGGACGTGATAAGCTCCGAGAGAGAGAGTATTGAATACGAGGCCAAGCAAATGATTCAGGATACGCTGGATTTTTATACTCTTGGGGTAAACATAACCGAGGTTAAAATGCAACAGGGAGTTCCTCCAAAGGGTGAGGTTCACGATGCCTTTGAAGATGTGAACAAGGCCATACAGGACCGTGACCGCCTTATAAATGAGGGTGAGCGAGAGTACTACGCCGAAATCCCCAGAATTAGGGGCGAGGCGAAGCAGCTGATTGACGAGGCGGAGGGCTTTAGACAGGCGCGAGTCAACCGGGCGGAGGCCGATGTGGCCCTGTTTAACTCCATTTATCAGGAATATAGAATATCTCCCACGGTCACAAGGGATCGGATGTACTACGAAACTCTCTCTGAAATTTTCGCGGAATCCGGAAACACCGATCTTATCGACAAAGACCTTGACAACTTCCTGCCCCTGAAGAATCTAAACGGAGAAGCAGCACAATGAAGAAGACGATGAGAACTATTATAATACTGGCGGTAATCGCCGTCTTGGGGATACTGCTCAACCCCTTCTTTGTACTCCCTGAGGGCGAGCAGGTAATTGTAACTAGGTTCGGAACCATAATGAAGGTGCATGTGGAGGCCGGGCTGAAGGTGAAATTGCCGCTTGTTGATCAGGTTATACGTTTTTCGAAAAAAATCCTTTCCTGGGACGGCGATCCCCAGCTTCTGCCTACCAGCGAAAATCAATTCATCTGGATAGACACCACTGCTCGATGGAAGATAGTAAGTGCTAAAACCTTCTATGAGAGTGTTACCGTAATGGATGAGGCATACTCACGTTTGGACAATGTCATAGAGTCGGCGGTAAAAACCGTCGTATCCAAGTATTCCCTAAGTGAGTCTGTTCGCTCTACCAACACCATACTGGAATCAGGCAGCACCATCTTGGATTTCCAGGTGGATACGAGTGAGGACGGAGAGGAAGAGGCTCTGAATATGGATGCCGACGAGCAATCGGGGGTTGATGACCTGCTTGTAACGGCCTTTACCCCTATCGAATTGGGGCGTGAGAAACTCTCAAACGAGATGCTCGAACATTCACAGAGCTCAATGCCGGAATACGGCATTGAGCTTCTCGATATTGTAATCCGGCAAATACGATACTCGGACGATTTAACCCAGTCAGTCTATGATAGAATGATAAGCGAAAGGCAGAAGATAGCCACGGGCTACCGCTCTGATGGCAATGGCGTGAAGGCCGAGTGGCTTGGTCGGCTCAATCGCGACAGCGATATCATCCTGTCCGAGGCCAATCGCGAGGCAGCCCTCATTCGAGCCGACGGCGAGGCGCAGGCAGCGAGAATCTATGCAGACAGCTATAGCGCGGATTCGGAATTTTACAGCTTCTGGAAGGCGCTGGAATCCTATCGAGCCACCCTTCCGGGGCAGCGAAAGGTTCTAAGCACAGATATGGATTTCTTCAGGTACTTGTATCAGGCCCGGGAGTGAGTTGATGCCTCTCAAGTCTGCTTATACCAGATGCTGGAGGGATTTTTGAAGCGCCGACGCCCGGAAAGCAATAGGTAAGCCGCAAAGCAAAGTACAAGGTAAAGGGCATAGAGTACCAAAATCTGATAGGTATGTGCTATGCTTCCCTGCAGCGCACCAATGGCAGGTCTGTTCGCAGTAAGAAGAATAGGACTTGCGGCCAAAAAGGTAATACCTGCCGAATACATGAAATCTCTGCTGGCCGGAGTTTCGAATTCAGGATCGACAATCCGCAGCAGAGCTAGCCCGCTAGGCAGAGTTCCGGTGGCCGCTCCATACACCAAAATCGCCCGTTGAAAGACATGATTCTGAAACACCCGGCTAGAGAGCCAAATATGGCTAAATGTAGTAGCCAAACCAGTCAGCATCCCAACGGCGAGAATCGGTATCCAAAACTTCGCCACAATCGCCGCACTAATTGCTGCAACCGAAGACGCAACCATGAAATCGACGCAAAAACCGCTGATTCTGGTTAATCTATAATTGTCAATCACGAATTCCAACCGCAAAGAAAGTAGAATAGACCTTACACCCATCGCTGTAATGCCGCAGAAGATAAACATTATTGCCCATAGATTCGTGATAAGTCCCGTACTAACACCCAGAAGTCCCAGAAACCATGAAAGCGCCCTGAGTTCCAAATAGGCAAGAAGATATGTGGCCAGAATCAGGACGGCGCTGAAGGTGAGGGGATCAATTGCCTCCGGATTGGTAATATCTGCAATTTCGGATGCGTTAGTGGATTCTCCACGACGAAGTACTCCCTGCCGCACCTTGCTCTCATCGATTCGAATTTTCTCACGACGCGTAACCCAGCCCTTGCGAATTCCATAGTTCACCAGGAAAACCCCTCCAAAGCTGGCCCATACGAAGCCTAAGGCTCCAAATGTTAATCCGACACTGCCGAGTCCCTCAAATCCCATTGCCTCCCAACCGGAACCGATGGCAAAAGCCTGTCCCGGTCCCAGTGAAAACCCAAGGGTGGCAAATAAACCGAATCCGGGGAAAAGATTTGGGAGAAAGGTTTTTATCAAAATGATCGTAATCACCGTTCCAAGAAAGCACTGAACGGCATATTGGCTTAGAACTGTCGTGCTTGTTGCAAGAACATCCCGGCTTGAACGTCCTTTCTCCTTGCTCACCCTAAGTGTCATCGATATGAAGGATATGCTGAGAAAGTGATAGACTATGTTCTCAAGACTCATTGTATCCATGCCAAAATGGGGGAAAACCCAGTTATAGAGAGGGAACAACAAAAAACCGGCAGTGAGTGCATTCGGTATAAGAAATCGCTGGAAAAATTTGACTTTAGACCTTATCCACGTTGCAATCAGCAATGAGGCGCCAAGTATCCCTAAATCAATCAGAAACTGCCAACTAAACAACAATCGAAGCCTCCAGTTTTATGGTAAATCTAAAAAAATCTTTTCTTCAAGTACGGGCTGATATCAAGGCCTGGGTTTTGTGATGACACGTTATCTACTGCTATTCCGCTGAATCGACAACTTCCTGTTCCATATCGCCCCGGGCTCTTTCCTCGGCGGCCTTCTCTTCGGTGCTTCTCCTTTCCGCCATCCGTTCTTTTATCGCCGCATTCCTCGCATCTCCGGACACTCTGGCTTTTTCGGACGGCTTCAAATCCGCCTTCATCCTGGTTTGAAAGTCCTGATTACCAAGTTTGTCGGATTTTATCAATTCCATCAACTCATCGCGCTCCACCGTCTCCTTGTCAAGCAGTCTTATCATGATTTCATCTAACAGGTTCCGGTGTCTTCCAAGCAAGGTCGCGACACGCTTATAGGAATCACCGATTATTTGAGTTATCTCCTCGTCTATATACCGCTGTGTCTCCTCGGCATGTTCGCGTCCCTGTCCATATGAATCAGGACCCATGTACAGTGCCGGATGATGATCAAGCGATACATTGGTGAATTTTTCACTCATACCGAATCTGGTTATCATTGATCGTGCGATATCAGTGGCCCCGGCAATATCGTTTCCCGCACCGGTAGATATCGTGCCATAGATAATTTCCTCTGCCGCCCGCCCGCCAAGAGTAACATCAATGCGCCCAATGAGTTCCTCTCGGGTTTGAAAGGAACGTTCCTCCTCGGGAACCGGCAGCATGTAGCCCATCACTCCGTAACCCCGAGGCACTATCGTTATTTTCTTTACAAGATGCTGATTTGGGGTGAAAACATTTACCAGAGCATGACCTGTTTCATGGTAGGCGATTACCTCTCTCTCATGTGGATTCAGAATCTTGTTCTTTTTCTGAAGCCCAATCGCCGTTTTCTCAATCGCCTCCAAAAAATCATCCCTTGAAACCTTCTCCCTGCCAAAACGAACCGCAAGCAGAGCTGCTTCGTTGACTATATTCGCAAGATCGGCACCCGCCAGGCCGGCCGTTGACTTGGCCACATCAGATAGGTCCACACCTTCTTCCAACTTCACTCCCACTGAATGAATTCGAAGAATAGCTTCTCTACCTATCTGATCCGGTTTATCCACCGCCACCTGTCTGTCGAAGCGGCCCGGGCGCAATAGCGCGGGGTCCAGCACTTCGGGTCTGTTAGTCGCAGCCAGGATGATAACACTGCTAGTTGAATCAAAGCCATCCATCTCTACAAGGAGCTGATTTAAGGTTTGCTCCCTTTCATCATTCACGGTAATCGAGCTGGCGCGGCTCTTACCTATGGCATCTAGCTCATCAATGAAGACAATACATGGAGCCTTCCCCCTTGCCTGCTTAAAAAGATCGCGAACTCGAGCCGCCCCCACACCGGCAAACATCTCGACAAAGTCGGCACCGGACAACCTGAAAAAAGTTACCCCAGCCTCGCCAGCCACCGCCCGGGCCAGTAAGGTTTTTCCAGTTCCAGGAGCTCCGACAAGGAGCACTCCCTTGGGAATCTTACCGCCAATATTCGTGTACTTGGTAGGGTTCTTGAGGAAGCCAACAACTTCCACAAGCTCATCCTTGGCTTCGTCACAACCGGCCACATCTCCAAATCGGGTTGTAAGATCGTCCTCTGCAACAATCTTCCCGTGACTCCGACCAAAATTCATCACGCTAGATCCGCCGATGCCCCCTACCCGCCGAAGCATAAAACGCCAGATTAACAGCAAAAACAACGCCATCGGAATGATAATTCGCAGTAATAGATTCAGAAAAAAACCGCCGCCCTCAGGAACAGCTCTATATACCACTCCATTTTCTTCCATCAGCGGAATCAGGGCCGAATCGTCTGCTATACGTTCAGATTTCCAAGACTGCGCCGCATCCGTTTCATTACCAACGGCTCTTTGAAATATCGACCTCACATCGCTTCGAATACCCTCTCCGACGTCGGAATAGCCTAGCAGAGAAGACCCCGAATAATGCACTTCCTTGATATATCCGTTGGCAATCAGCATCTTGAATTCACTGTAGGGTATTCCCTGACCTCTGCTTCGGAGAGCAAACATGTTGTAAACAAGCAGCAGCACCACGGCCAGAACTAAGTATCTAAGGGAGAATCGGTATCTGCCTTTCGAAGTTCTACCCCCACCATCCTTCTTTTTTCTCGAACTTTTCAGCAGTTCCCGCCAGTCGCTTCCATTGTCTCCCTTCTTACTGTTCTCGTTCATCCATTCATCCTATCGGTCAGTATTTCAGTATAACTCAAAAACAGGGAAAACAGATACCCGAAGAAAACGCTTATACATACAGTACCAAGCAGCACATTCAAATTATAATGGGCTCATGAGTTCATTGACCAAAGAGACAGGGGAGAAATCTCCGTTGAACAAATTCGATAGGATTACCACGGGAGGCGGGGATTGGGGCAAAAGCAGCCTGGCAGCCGGGCCAAGACGCCGCAAAGACGACCTGATAATCGAAGTTCTTGGAGAAATTGATGAGGTTCACGCCTTTCTGGGACTCCTGAAATCCGTCCTGAGAAATCAATCCGAGAGAGAAGAGATTGAATGGATAGAGCACTGTCTCTTAACGATAGGAGGCATGGTTGCTTCAATACCCACGCATCCGAGAGTTGACAAGAGACTGCGAGTTCTGGGAGACGCTGAGCTCAAGAAACTGGAAAAATACCAGATGAAGCATATGGAAGCGGCGAAAATTCCGGCCGCCTTTGTTATTTATGGCAGCAGCGAGGCGGCTGCCCGAGCTGATACTGCCCGCGCGGTATGCCGCCGCGCGGAACGGCGGCTGGTTAAGTTGATAACGGTACGCAGAATTACCAAGCTGGCAAGCGCTCAGGTGTTTTTAAACCGTCTCTCGGACTACTTGTTTGTTCTCGCCCGAACTCTTTGAAAATTGCTCCCCATCCCGTATCATCTCCATTCGATTCAGAGCGTTTATATAGGCCAGCGCAGATGCCTCAATTATATCGGTTGACGAAGCCTTGCCGTCTGTTGTGATGCCGCCGAAATCCACCTGAACCTTAACCTGGCCCTGCGCATCCTTGCCGCTTCCAACCGCCTGAATAACAAATTCCATCAGACGCCCACTCACACCGGAGCCCTCATCTATCGATTTGAAAACCGCATCAATGGGTCCATCCCCGGCCTGCGTCCCAAGGCAAATCTCATCACCCTTTCGTATTCGGACGGCGGCAGATGGGATTACCCGATTACCTGTCCAGGTTTGAAAGGTTTCCAAACACCAGCCAGTCGAGAACTCACCAAGGACAGAGGACACCAGGGCGAAAAGATCTTCATCGAAAACTTCCTTCTTCTTGTCGGCAACTGCAATGAATTTCCGATAGAAGGTGTCCATCTGATCCCCATGGAGGATGATGTTATACTGCTCCAGTTTTTCCCTGAGCGCATGTTTGCCGGAGTGACGTCCCATAACCAGGGTTTGCGAATTGCGTCCAATATGTGCTGGATTCATTATTTCGTAGGTTTCTCGATGCTTCAAAACCCCGTGCTGATGAATTCCGGATTCATGGCTAAAAACATTTTCCCCAAAAATCGGCTTGTTTCGCGGGATCAGTAAGCCTGTAATGGTTTGTAAGAGCCTACTCGTGGGATAGAGGAGCTCCGTTCGAACGTTGGTTTCCACATTCCAAATATCCTTTCGCACTCGGAGGGACATTACCAATTCCTCAAGAGCGGCATTTCCAGCCCGTTCGCCAATTCCATTTAGAGTCACCTCTATCTGATCGGCGCCAGCCTTTACTGCAGCAAGAGAATTGGCAAGCGCGACACCGAGATCATTATGACAGTGAGCAGAAAGTCTTACTCCCTCTTCGAGCTCCGGAATAGATTCTCTGATTTTTGTCATAAGTTTCCCATACTCATCAGGCATAGCATAACCCACGGTGTCGGGGATATTCAGGGTATTAGCCCCCGCAGACACAGCCGTTTTAAGCGCCCTGAGTAGGAAATTCCATTCCGATCGGGAGGCATCCTCCGGCGAAAATTCAATCTCTTCAAAGCCTTGTGAGCGGGCATAGGCTATATGCTCCGTAATCGATTCAATTACTTCGTCTTCACTTATTCGCAGTTTGTACTTCATGTGGAGTGGACTTGTTGCAATGAATATATGAATCATCTTGTTAGAGCAGGAGGCCAAGGAATCACGGACGGCATCAATATCTATTTTTTTACACCTGGCCAATCCGACAACAGTCGCATTTCTGACTGCCTTGCCGATTCTTTCCACCGCATCAAATTGCACAGGCGAAGACACTGGGAATCCGGCTTCAATACGATCCACTCCAAGTCGATCCAGAGCCTCTGCTATTTCGATTTTTTGCTCTACAATCATCGATGCGCCCGGCGATTGCTCTCCGTCCCTCAGTGTCGTGTCGAATACCATAATCTTACGAGTCATCACAGAGTCTCCTCATACTTCTTCAATCTAAATTCAATCGATTCAACCAGGGCTCTCCAAGAAGCCTCGATAATGTTCTGGGAAACCCCAACAGTTCCCCAGTGCAGATGTCCATCGGTACTGTTTATCAGAACTCTGGTAACAGCTTTGGTGCCTGCTTCCTCGTTCAAAATTCGAACCTTGAAGTCTGTAAGACGGATATCCCGTATCAGGGGATAGAAATTTTCAAGAGCCTTGTGTAGGGCCTTATTCATGGCATCCACCGGTCCGGCCCCCTCTGCCACGGTGTGTTCAATGGTTGGAGTATTACCGCTTTCATCCGCAACATCCTCTGGAAACGAGACTTTGATGGTAGCCTCAGACCAGATTTCCCCCTTGTCATTTTCCCATGTATGGACCCTAAATCCATGGACTCTGAAAAATTCCCGACGTTTGCCTGTTAAAACGTCGCTAAGAAGCTCAAACGAGGCATCAGCACCCTCAAAGTGATATCCCTGGGATTCTAGCTCTTTAACCTTTGCAACAATAGTCTTGGCATGGGTATCCTTGATTTTCATACCCAAATCGCTCGCTTTTAGCAGTATATTCGACTTCCCCGCCTGATCGCTAACCGGCACTTTGCGCCTGTTTCCAATTAACTCCGGACTAAGATGCTCATAAAGCCTGGGATTTTTACGAACGGCCGAAACATGAATTCCTCCCTTGTGCGTATAGGCTCTGTCGCCCACATAGGGAAGATTTTCCTGGTGTGGTTTATTCGACAGTTCCGATACCAGCCAGCTAAGCCGTGTCAAATCCGCAATTTTCTCCGGAGCCAAGGTTTCATATCCCATCTTAAGGCTGAGAGTTGGAATTACGCTGCACAGGTTGGCATTCCCACAGCGCTCTCCGAGTCCATTAATGGTTCCCTGAACCATCTTTGCTCCCAATTCAACCGCCGCGAGTGTATTCGCCAGAGATAGGTCGCCATCATCATGCGTATGGATACCAATTGGCTTATCGACAGCGGCAGAGGCCGCCTTGAAGGCAGCGCGAATTTCCTCGGGGAGCGCTCCGCCATTTGTATCAGCCAGTACAATCCAGTCCGCTCCCCCGGAGACCGCCGCTTTGATAGTTTGGATAGCATACTCGGGATTGGCTTTGAAGCCGTCGAAAAAATGCTCGGCATCGTATACAATCTCGTCGCAACGCGGTTTCAAGAATCCCATCGTGGAATGAATCATACTCAAGTTCTCTCCGAGAGAGGTGTCCAGGGCTTCCTTGACATGCAAATCCCAAGCTTTGCCAAAAATTGTGAAAACCGGAGTTCCAGCACGCAGGAGTTCAGCTAGAATTTTGTCCTTCTCCGGCTTGGTATTCTTCAAGCGGGTGGAGGAAAACGAAGATAATTTTGAGTTCTTTAGCTTCACCTTCCTCATCTCTTCAAAATAACGCACATCCTTTGGATTCGATCCGGGCCAGCCTCCTTCAATATATTCAAATCCCATGTTATCCAACTCTCTACTGAGCTTAATCTTATCCTCCACCGAAAAATGCACACCACTGGTTTGGCTTCCGTCACGAAGTGTAGTATCAAAAAGTACAATTTTACCATTGTCAAGCATATAAGCACCTACCCTCAAGTAGAATAAAACAGAATCCGACAACGAGCAAACAGGCTCTCCTTATCTTCCACGGTTCGATTTCGAGAAAACGTTGGATACCTCCAAAAATCCTGCAATTTTGGCAATATACGCTCCCCTGTAATTGGCAGGAGAGAGGATCGCCCACGTATATGACTGAAACGTCTGAAATTGACAAGGTTTCATATTATGCCGGAAATTGCAGTTGGAGGAGGCCCTCATCTGTCGTCATTGAATAAGCATGAATAGCATTGAACAGGGGTTCCTTCGATATCAAGGCTCTGCGGCAATGTCCTTGATATTTCGGCACTTTGGAAACCCGGTACAGGCCAGAAAGGGGCCTCTCTTGCTTAAACGAACTATCATCACATTGCCGCACTTCTCACACCTGGCTCCATTAGCCTTGGGAAGAGAAATTGGTTTACCGTCCCGAATCGGAAGCTCCCTTCTGCAGTTCGTATTTGGGCACACCATTGCCGGTCCACGCGCCTTGGATTTGGTTTCCATCGGAGTGCCGCATTCGTCACAGTCCAGCTCTATATCCGGCAAAAAAATCGGCTTCCCTTCCGCTGTTAGCCCTGCCGTCGCTCCGCACTCCGGATAACCGGTGCAGGAATAGAATTTTCCAAAGCGACTCGATCTTAGCCTCATCAACCGACCACATTTCGGACACTTCACCGACTCCTCATCATCCTCGTCATCGCCACCATCTTCCCCGGGGAAGGGCAGCAAACCCTTGCAATCAGGATAATTCGAACAGCCTAGAAAGGCTCCGGACTTCGAGTAGCGAATCACAAGTTCTTTCCCGCATACCGGGCATTTCTGCTCACCCTCCCAAATCCTGCCCTTCAGCGGCTCGGCATTTTTGATTGCCTCCTCTACTCTGGTCGCAAAGGGCTTGTAGAAGTTATCCACCAATTCATGCCAATCCACCTCACCTCCCTCGACGGCATCGAGATTGCCTTCCATCTCGGCAGTGAAACAATAATCCAGGATGTTCGGGAACTCTTTGAGAAGTATGTCGTTCACGGCAATCCCCAGTTCGCTTGCATAAAAGGCCCTTTTCTCCATGAGTACATAACCCCTCTCACGAATCGTTTGAATAATCGCTGCGTATGTGGAAGGTCGTCCAATACCCTGTTTTTCAAGAGTCTTAACCAGTGATGCCTCGGTGTAACGATGGATGGGCTTCGTCCAGTTTTGCTCGTTTCTCAAAGCATCCAGAACCAGGGCATCACCACCCTCCAAGGACGGCAAGCTCTGGTATTCCTCCTTTGCCCTCCGAACCTCCGGAGTCAATATCGTGAAACCATCAAAAAGTGTTATTCTGCCCCTGGCCTCAAATATCCCCCTGTCTGCCGCCAGCTTAATCGTGGTGACAGAGTAGCGTGCGTCCTTCATCTGACTCGCTACAGCTCGCCGCCAAATCAACTCATAAAGCTTGAACTGCTCACCGCTCAAAAAGGGTTTCATCAGGGTGGGTGTGCGATTCGCCGAGGTGGGTCTGATTCCCTCGTGCGCATCCTGTGCCCTTATACCGCCCTTCGCTCCAGGACCATAAACCGGTGCCGATGCGCGCAAATACCGAGGATGCTCCCGGGCAATCCAATCTCGAATCTCGTTCACCGCATTATGATCTAGTCGGGGTGAATCGGTTCGCATGTAGGTAATCAACCCCACGGGGCCCTCATCAATTTCAATACCCTCGTAAAGTTTCTGGGCTATTTGCATAGTTCTGCGTATGCCAAATCTTAATTGGCTTGAGGCTGCCTGCTGCAGGGTACTTGTGATGAACGGCGCGGCGGGACGAGAGTAAGTTTCCTTGTTTTGCACCTCGGACACCATGTAATCAGCCTCTCGGAGAGCATTCGCCACTCTCTTTGCCTCACTCTCCGTTGAAGAAAAAATTCCCCCCAATCCGAAATTTTCACCTTCCCATTTTGTAAGCGCCGCTGTAAATGACTTTGAATTCCCATTAGCAGCATGCAAATCTACCTCAATCTTCCAGAACTCCCGGGGTACAAAGCTTTTAATCTCCCTGTCTCTCTCCACAATCAATCTCAATGCAACCGACTGAACGCGTCCGGCAGAAAGCTTTCCGGTAATCTTCTTCCACAAGAAGGGCGATAGACTGAATCCCACAATTCTATCTAGCACCCTTCGTCCCTTCTGGGCATTCACAAGTCTCATGTCAATCTGTCGCGGATTACCTAGGGCTTCGGTTATTGCCTTCTTCGTAACGGCTCGGTAAGCAATCCGCATGGCACGTTCGTCGCTCAGTTCGAGAGCTTCTTTCAAATGCCAGGCAATCGCCTCCCCCTCGCGATCCATATCGGGAGCCAGATAAACCTCGTCGGCCTTTTTCACTGCCCGCATCAGCTCAGCTACATTCTTTTTTTTCCCTGGAATAACAGTGTAATGCGGCTCATAACCATTCTCGAAATCTATGCCGAATGCCTTCTTCCCGATGCCCCTGGACTCAATATCCCTTATATGCCCGACGGAGGCATGTACGGTATAGCCACGGCCAAGCATTTTTTTGATCGTTTTCGCCTTCGTCGGGCTTTCAACGATGATTAGTCTGCGTTTGGCAGATGTCCTCTCCTTTGAGTCAGCATTGTTAGCTGCCTTCTTGATTGACATTCGACTCTCCTTACACCATCAATTTGGAACGACCATCCGAATATACCGCAATTTTGCTAATAATCAAGTCCATTCACTTCTGCCAACCAAAACAGCCTCAGTCGGGCAGTCTCAAAAAAAAGCAAATCATTCCGTCAGCGCTAACCACAGGACTGTATTCACCCTCCCAAAGTCAAGAACAGTCAGAAAATTTGATCTCGCGGCACCGTTCTTACCCTCCCTGACGCCGAATTTATTCCATAAATCTATACGCTCCCCATGCCGAGACATCGGAAGGCTGGCGAGTCGTAGCGGCTCGGTGCTAGACTGAAGCCAATGGACAGAATACCGCTCGAATATTTGCTGCCGGCGCTAAACCCCTTGAGTATTCGCGGAGATACAAAGCAAACCATTTCTTCAATAACCTTCGATTCTAATCAAACCAATCCGGGGGCGCTTTTTTGCGCACTCAGCGGAACCCACGTGGATGGACGCCAGTACATCGACAGCGCCATTGACAGGGGCGCGCGTGCAATTATGCACTCCAGGGCCCCAAATACCTACCGGCCGGGGATTACCTATATACAGGTGAACAATACCAGAAGAGCTCTATCGCGAGTTTCAGCAGCCTTCTATCGGCATCCCTCAAAGGAAATCACAGCAATCGGAGTAACCGGAACCGATGGCAAAAGCACCACGGTTAGTCTGATAAGTCAGCTTTTGGAGCATGTCAATATCCCTGCCGGCATCATATCCACCACTGCTTTCAAGATAGGCAGTGAGGAAGAAGCTAATACTCTTCGTCAATCAACTCCTGAAGCCCCCTATATACACGCCATGCTTCGGAAGATGGTGGATGAAAAGCAAAACCATGCTGTAATAGAGGCGACAAGCCACGGTCTTTCCCCCATTAACTGCCGCCTGGCTGATGTCGAATTCGACGCGGCGGTGTTTACGAACTTGAGCAGCGAGCACCTTGAATTCCACGGAAGCTTTGAAAACTACCTAAAAGATAAGACAGAGCTTTTTCGAATGATGGCGAAATCCGAAAAATCTGAAACCTTTGGAGTGGTAAACGCGGATGATGGGAAAAGCGAGCATTTTGTCCAAGCCGCCGGTGGAAAGAGAATTCTTCGCTATAGCATTCGAAACAAGGAAGTCGACATTTTCGCCACAAGACTTGCGGCCAGATCCGACGGCACAGAATTTCTGCTTCATACACCGGAGCAAATCACAGAATCCAAAATCGGACTTCTTGGCCTGTATAACGTTGAAAACACCCTGGCGGCGCTCTGCACCACCGCCGCATTACAAAGCATAAACGTGCACACTCTCGCACCCAAACTCCCCGAACTGCGCGGTCCAAGGGGCAGAATGGAAACCATCAGAGGCAATATGGATTTTCACGTACTGGTGGACTATGCCCACACTCCCGGAAGCTTCAAGAGGATACTTCCCTTCCTTAGAACCCTCTGTTCGGGCAGGTTGATACTTATTTTTGGATCCGGCGGCGAGAGGGACATAGAGAAACGACCCCGTCAAGGCGCACTTGCGGCTAAGTATGCGGACTTAGTCTTTTTGAGCGACGAAGACCCTCGAGGTGAATCTTCCGAAAGGATACTGGCAGACATTGCCAGAGGCGCCGCCACTATGGAGCGGGGGAAAAACCTCTTCTTGGTTCCGGACAGAAGACAGGCGATATATCAAGCGCTGAAACGGGCTCACAAAGGCGATTTGGTGGCGGCGTTGGGGAAAGGCCATGAGGACTCTATCATTTATGCAAATCACGTTCTGCCCTGGGATGAGGCAGAGGTGTGCAGGGAAGCATTGCGCAGTTTGGGTTTTGAGATCTAACTCATTCCTGGATATAGCGAATCAAAAAACCCATTGCAATGCCTATGCCGGTGCCAACCAGCACCTGAGGGTAGGTGTGGCCCAACAAGGTTTTCAATGCCCTGGGCCTTTCCTCATCGCTAAAAAGATGGGAGAATTCCTTTACCAATTCATTGAGAATCTCGGCATGCCTGCCTGCCGCCCTGCGCACACCAGCCGCATCGTAGACGACAATAATGCCAAACACAAGCGAGATGGCGAAGTAGGTGTTTTCAAAACCATGCTCTAAACCTATTGAGGTGCAGAGAGCTGCGACAGTGGCTGCATGCGAAGAGGGCATTCCGCCTGTTTCAGTCAGACGCCTCATCGTCCAACGCCGTTCAGTTAGCAGGACAAGCAGCAATTTCACAAACTGCGCGAACAGCACCGCTGCAAGGGACGAAAGAATCACGGGATTGCTAAGCAATATTGAACTCCTGGGATACTTGGCTCACTTCTCGCGATGTCTGTAATCTAACGCTATGAGAAAATTCTCCTTGCCTACCATTCTTATCCTCGCATTTCCGCTCGTTTTGACCGCTCAGGACGACAAAACAATTATAGACGAATGGACCGGTGCTATCCATACATTAAATCTGACTCACTTTGCCGATTGGCCGAGGGTGGATGGAAATATGGTAGTAGATGTCTCAACCATGGGGAACAGGGTTTGGTTGGTTTGGCCGCACACAGTGATTAGCCTAACCGAACGCGGAATACCGGATTCGAAGTCTCTGCTCTCACTTTTTTCGAGTCAAAGCGTGAACTGGAACGGGGGAAGGTGGACTCCGGAAAACGGATTACTCTCCTCCAAGGGTGATTGGCTGGCTTACCTTGAGAGCGGCTTCCATAGTCTGGACATGCTAACTGCAGAGGTACAGGAAATTGACTGGGAGAAAGGTTGGGTAGAGCCCCTCTTTGCCGCCTCGAACGGAAATCTAGTGGCCCTTATCGACAGAGAGGCACACTACGTGGATTTTTCTGCCCATGATGGTGTCCTGGTGAGGCTTCTGGATTTCTATGTTCCCTCGGTATCGGCTGTATCCACCGAAGCACCTAAGCTTGCCTGGTTGGATGAAAAGGGCATTCACCTAGTGTCCATGGAGGACGGGAAGGAGGAAATCATCCCCCTGGAGGCCGGTGTCCTGCCGTCAAGAAGCCCATGGGGCATTTCCTGGTTTGGCGCCAATCTTGTGCTCGCCTACCCCGGTACGCTCTACAGAGTATTTTTGCCGGTGGAGGGGGTAGCTCGAATATCCAGATTCGAGGTGGAGTGGCTATCAGAGAAATGGTATAGGCTTCGCGGAGGGAAAAACACCCTGTTAATCCACACTCCGGAAAGCGGTAAGCTCCGGATATGTAGAATCAAAAAGGAAAATCCCATCACTTCACTCCCCAGTTTCAAAGATTTTCTCGCGGAACATGCCATCCCTGCCGGTCAACTTCTTGAGGAGGAAAAAAAATTCGAGGCCGCAGTGCGGTATTATAATTGGATGCTGCCCCAGATACGAACCTTTCGTTCTGGATATCCGCTCGAGCAGGTGTGGGCAAGGCTTGAGCACGAACTGGTTGAACGGCGATTAGTCTTGCTTCAGATGGAGTAATCCGGCAGATTGGTGCGGAGCACCCCCCTAAACTCACGCAGCTTGCCGGGGATGGTTTTCCATGTAATGATGCGCCATTATGGCCAAAATCGCGCTCCTATACGGCGGACGTTCCGGCGAGCACGAAATATCCTGCAGATCGGCGGCTCTGGTGCTTCAAAATCTGAGGGCCAATCACGAACCGATGCTAATAGGAATAGACCGAAATGGAGGATGGTACTTCCAGGACGAATTGTCACAAATACCGCGCTCCTTGGAGGTAAAGACTGATGTCACTCGGTGCATATTGGTTAAACCTGGCAGCGGCTTCATCCTGCCAACTGGACAGGAGCTGCACATCGACGTGGCAATACCCCTGCTCCATGGCAAATTCGGAGAAGACGGCAGCATACAGGGTCTCTTGGAAACAGCCAGGTTGCCTTATGTGGGCTCAGGCGTGCTTGCCAGTGCCATTGGAATGTGCAAGGAAACCACTAAGCGCATCTGGAGAGATGCGGGTCTGCCCGTAATCCCCTGGCAGACACTTCACAAAGGTACCGCTGAACCGGATATTGACAGGTTCAAGATAGCTCTGTTCGCGGAATTGGGCTCAAAGCTATTTGTTAAACCGGCTACATCGGGCTCCTCGCTGGGTGTTAGCCTGGTTACAGGGCCCTCGCAGCTAAAATCAGTCCTGGACAAGGCTTGGCAGTACGACGAAAAAGTGCTGGTGGAGAGGGCAATCTGCGGCCGTGAAATAGAGTGTTCAGTAACAGGCTACATGCACCCGGAAGCCTACCCGCCAGGTGAAGTAATCCCGGCAAAGCAACACGTTTTTTACGATTATGATGCCAAGTACATCGACCCCGACGGTGCGAGGCTCATGGTTCCGGCAGAGCTGGATGCCGTCACAGCAGAAAAGGTGAAAAAAACCGCCATTCTTGCCTTTAGGGCCATCGGAGCAAGAGGTCTGGCTCGGGTGGATTTTTTCCTGGAAGAAAGAAGCTCGGCACTCTACCTGAATGAAATAAACACCATGCCGGGCCTAACTCCAACAAGCCTGTTCCCGCGTATGCTGGCAAAGGGAGGCGTAAATTTCACAAGCGCGGTGGAGAGGTTAATCAAGGATGCGCTTGATGAGCATGCGCGAAAAGAAAAATTGCTCTAGCTCCCTCACCTAAAACTAGAAATTCCAGACATAGGCAATGGCCAGACGCTCAAGTTCCACATACTTCTCACCAGTGGCATCGAAACGCCTAAACCACCTTGCATATACTGTTTCCTCCGTGTAATACAAGCCGTTTCGAAATTGTAGCAGAAAGGTGAGATTGTGGTCGTTCTCGAATACCAGATTGACAACCGGTCCAAAACGCCAGTTCTGGAAGTCCGAACCCCAGGCCTCTACCTCGGGCAGAGAGGATTGATTCGCTATCCGGTAATCGGCGTCTATTGGAGCAAGCTCACGGATCTCCTTCGATAGCCAAAACCAGTGCTCCGCCAGAAAACCGATGAAGTTAACCTGCCAAGGAGGTTGATAGCCAATAACGTAGTTCCCTCGATACTCCCATCCATTGAAATTCTCGCCCCTGTCAGCACGCCAGTACCAGGCTTCCAGAGTCCCTGCCCGGGAGTAGTGCATATACTTAGCATTTACGCTTGCCGAGAATACCACGTGATTCCACTTACCCGGAACCAGTGCCGCTAAATCGAATTGTACGGTACTACCAACGAAATAGAATCCCGCCCAGCCAAATCTCTTCCCTTCAGCAATATCATCCCGATCATTTAGCGCAAGTCCCTCCAAACTCATGAAGCGTAGAGGCCAGCCAAAACCTCCTGCTGCCCCTCCCGTTAGCTTAAAAAAGCCGATGGGCGTGAACTGTATTTCGGTTTCCACATGCAGGGTGGCAGGCGACAAAACGGGCTTAACCGTAAAGGTGATATTGTTATCCTTCATGAGAGGGCCTTCACCGTTAAGTACGTTTTCCCGGATCCGAAACCGATAGAAAGCCTCGAATTCGACGGCGCCCCAGCCATTTCCTAACCTTCGCGAAGCAGGATTTGAATTTGGCCAGCCATAGTGTCCATTTTTCCACTCTGCACTATCCTCGGGGTATCGAGGATTATACGAAGGCGGCAAAAAACCGGATGCGCCCGAAGCACTGCCTCTCTTATCATCCGGGTAATAAGCGAAATTGGACCCAAGGCTATGATCGAAATCCCACCCTCGAAGATCTACCAAACAGAAGAGGCAAACTATAAGCGCAGGCACCATACGCAAAAGCGAATAACATTTTCTACTCATAAGTAATTCCCATTATACAGGATTCATTTCAACCATCCAATCTCCATCAACTATTTTGGCCAAAGTCCCCAGCCAGGGAGGTGGATCCAGTTTCCCGGCATCAAGAATAAGATGTCCCTGGTAGTCCAAATCTTTCAGAAATTTCGCTTGAAGCGTAATTTCTCGCTTTGAGCCGGGAAACATAGCCGAGTAAATTCGCCCGTCGCGAATTTCAAGTTCCAGCGGGAAATCCTCTGGGAGGTTATCATACGCGAAACGTTCTCGAAAATTGGGGGTTTTTCGCCAAACCCAGGCGGCCGATTCATGTTTTCTCACCACGGACTTAAAACTCGGTTCGTTCAGAAAAGTCTGGGGATATATCATGGTTGGACCCGAAACTGCCCCCCACTGGGCTGCAAGAGCATCCACCACCGTCGAAACTCTTATTCCGGGTGCCAGCCGCGTGAGATTCATCACAGGTGAAGGAAGAGACTGTACACCGCGAAGCTCAATCTGACGGGGAGGACTCATCAGGAGTCGCTCTATTTGCCGCGTATCGGCACTCACGAGCAGGGTGCCATGATGCATGACGCGTCCACCGCTCTTTCGAAACGCGCTGCCGCTCACCTTGAATTCCGCTCCGCCGTATGAAACAGGCCTGGCCACCAAATCGCAGCGGTTATTGACATCAAGCTTGATCCCAAGCCCATCTAGCACCCTCGCGATATTGAACAAATTCTCCTCTCGTCGCGAATCCGGGGATCCGCTTAGAAATGAGAAGTTAAGATTGCCAGGCCCGTGAACTACGGTTCCGCCGCCGGAAACCCTGCGATACAGGTTTATTCCCTCTCGCCGCGCCAAACCGGTTCTACACTCGTTCCAGGGATTTTGGAAGCGCCCCAGAACTATTGATGGTTCATTCTGGTAGAGAAGAAGCAGGCGGCTTCCATCCTCCAGTTTGGACAGCAAGCGCTCCTCCAATGCGAAGTTCAGAGCCGGCCTACCACTTGAGGAAAGATATACCCCCCCATCCTGAACATCATCGGCTTCGTGGTGAAGTAACATGGGCTCGCGAAGGGAATTCAGCCTTTGAAGGCCGCTGCAAAAATACCCGAGAACACAGTACCAGCTATGCTGCAAGGGCACGGAAAGCTACGCACAGTGTTCATCCATCTGACACGTAGATATTGCCTTCCAAATTTACGGCCACATCAAAGGGATTTCTAAATCGCGCTGCGACAGCACTACCGTCCTCATAACCCGCCCTTCCACTGCCGGCATGTGGGCGCTTACCTCTCCCTCCGGAAAGATTTTCCGGAGGCTGCGATTGCCGGTATCAGACGCATGAAGATTGCCGAAGAGGTCCACATCTACACCGACAGGATAATGAAACCGCGCCAACTCGCAGGGCCGTTTGCTATGCCTCTTTTACCCTCCCCGGCAAGTGTGCTAACCATCACATCCTCTTCCGGGGTGTCGGGTATGCTCTTTGCGTCGCTGCTACTGCTAACCTCGAGAAGCATCAATGTATTCAAAGTACTGCTGGAAGTAAGAAATCACCATAGCCGAAAGTGCGGCTATTCCAACTATATCTCAATTTCTTCATTTGAACCTCCCAGGTTGGGTGCAAGGCCATAATTCTGCGTCTGAAACATCCAAGCACTAACCATCAATGATAAGCATCGGGAAGGTCAATATAGTTGAATTGAATGCTCCTCTTGTATGTACCGCCGCCTTTGGCAGCGAGTTGAGATTTAACATCCAATCTCCGCTTGAAGGCTGCCGCGGAGGAAACCGGCGCTCCGTGTGGGAAATCGAAGCAGGCACTGAAGTAAGAAATAGGAGGGGGAGCCGCATTGTTGAAGTGCGGAAATCTCGCGGCAGGCTTTATGACATGAGGCTTTCAGGCCCAGAGAAATGGCCGAAAAACTATCCGCCTATTGAGCACCGTGGCGGCATTGGGCTGTTATGAACTGTATGAAAACTTCTGCCTATAGGAGAATTGCCGATATTCCGGCAAGCGAGAGACCCAGGGAGAGACTTGCGGCGAGGGGTGTCGATGTTCTTTCCGATGTCGAGCTTCTCGCCTTAATGCTGGGCTCAGGTTCCGGCAAAAAAAATGTAACCCAGCTTGCAGCGGATATTCTCAGCGTGATTGAAAGTTCGGGAGATGATGTTAGACTTGTCGACCTTGTTGAAGTTAAGGGAATCGGATCTGCTCGGGCGTCGATGATTTCAGCCTCCCTGGAATTTGCGCGGCGAAGGCTGCGACCCGCCCGAAGGAGGATTAACCAGCCAAGTGACGTTATCCCCCTCCTTACTCATTGGGCCGATAGACCCCAGGAACATTTTCTTGTGCTCAGTTTGAATGGGGCGCATGAAGTGATTCGAATCAGGGTGATTAGTCAGGGCATCTTGGATCGCACCGTGGTACATCCCAGAGAGGTTTTTGTCGATCCCCTACGCGATAGGGCAGCGGCGATTGTTTGTGCACATAACCACCCTTCCGGGAACAAGGACCCCAGTTCGGAGGATAGGAAATTGACTAAGCGGCTCCGGCAATCAGGGGACTTGCTTGGAATCCCGCTGCTTGATCACATTATTTTCACTGGAGGGGGTTATTTCAGTTTCCTTGAAAGCGGCATCATATAGCTAATCCTGTCGCGGGAGGAGCTGGGATTGTTCCTGGTTTTCAGCATCTTGGAATAGAGAATTGACTCATCACCCAAGTCTGTTTCCCTTCAGAAGGAATTAAGTCAAGGAGATAAACTGATATTGTATAAATGCCAATTCTATTGTATTTTCAAGCTATTGGAGGCAAGAATGAAAGCTATTCCCTACATATCATTTAGCGGAAACTGCGAAGAGGCAATTTCGTTCTATCAGAAGGTTCTTGGGGGTGATACCCAAATTATGAAATTTCGAGAACTCCCCAAAGATGAGGGACTGTCAGTCAGTGAGAAATGGATGGACAAGGTGATGCATAGCACTCTTTCCTTTGAAGATGGAAACTGCATTTATTTCGCGGATACCTTGGAAAACGATAACCTGGTAGTGGGAACTAATTCCACCATCCACTTGAATGCTGGCTCTGAAAAGGCAGTATATGAGATAGTTGAAGGATTGTCCAAAGGCGGGAAAATCACTGAGCCGGCAGGCAAAAAGTTTTGGGGATCCGTCTATGGGAGTTTAACGGATAAATTTGGTCTCAATTGGGGAATAGAATACGAGAACAGTTAGTAGAGGCGGTTGTGTCAAGCAGTATTTCCCCCTGGAAAGCACATGCGGACAAACTTCAGTTACTTAGCCAGTAGTCCCTTTTCCCGAGCATTATCAGTTTTGCTCACACAGGTATGATTCAACGCCGTTTTACAAGCGCAGGTTACATGTGCCTTTATAGAACCCGGTGATTGGAAAGAGTACGCAAGAAATAAGCCGAGACTGCTCACTTGAGGATGCGTCACTCTCTCAAAGGGGGAACCTTATCACGCCAAGCATTGTTCACAGGTGCGAAAGTGCTCTGCCCTAACTTGTGCATCGGTGGATTCCAGTTCTCGGGGACATCCCTGAGTTGTCAAGCAGGTCAATTCCAGAGCGGTATCCTGGTTCGAAAAGACGCATCTTGATTTTTAGCAGTCATATGACGATGAAATCCTCGGTGTTCGCGGCGCAGGTGTTTCTTCTGATTCCTTAATTGAGGGTGACACAGTTGGCTAAATAGATCTCTTTTTTCATATGCACGCTTCCCCAACAGAAGATGAACTGTGCTATTTATCAGTATCGGGTCGATACTGATAGGGGTTTTCATGGAGAGTATTGAGAATCAGAGAATTCTGATTGTTGATGATGATGTTACGGCTCTTACGCTGTACGAGACAATACTGAGATCTGCCGGTTACAGCAATATCATCATCTGCAACGATGGCGTCGAGGCGGAATTTCGACTCCGAGATAATGATGTTTCCCTGGTGCTGCTCGACATAAATTTGCCTGGTTTGAGCGGAGTTGAGATTTTGGAACGGGTTATCGGAACCAGCGCGAATCTTCCTGTTGTGATGATAACAGCCGATGAGGATCTTCAGACCGTGATCACCTGCATGAAGAGGGGTGCCTACGACTATATCACTAAGCCGCCGGCAAAAGCGCGGCTTGTTACAGCCGTGAAAAAGGCGCTGGAGTGGCGCGAACTAAATGGAGAACTGTGGGCGATGGGGAAGCGAGTCCTGGATAGGGCAGCGCTTGAAACTCCGGAAGCTTTTTCGAAGCTTATAACCAATTCTGACTCAATGCTGGCAATCTTTCAGTATGTCGAAGCTGTTGCCAAAACCAACAGACCTGTTCTGATTATGGGTGAAAGCGGCACCGGGAAGGAGCTTCTGGCGCAGGCGATTCATGAGTCAAGCGGCAGGCAGGGAGCGATGATTACAGTCAACGCGGCGGGTTTGGATGATGCACTTTTCTCGGATACTCTTTTTGGGCATAAGAAGGGGGCTTTCACGGACGCTCATACCGACCGGACAGGTTTGGTAGAACGGGCGGCCGGGGGTACTCTTTTTCTGGACGAAATTGGCGACTTGGCGCCGGCTTCCCAGGTGAAGTTACTGCGACTCCTACAGGAACGGGAATACTACCAATTGGGATCCGATGTGGCCCGCAGTACGGATGCGCGGATAGTGGCGGCAACCTGTGTGGATTTGGGGAAGCGAATCGAGGACGGACGCTTTCGGCGAGATTTGTTTTTTCGACTGATGGCCCATCAGGTAACCTTGCCACCGCTCCGCGATAGACGTGAGGATCTTATGCCGCTTACACAGACTCTCCTTTTGGAGGCGGCGCAGGAACTGGGGCGAGGAGTTCCCCGGATTCCAGGGGAGCTGAATTCGCTTCTGGCATTATATGATTTTCCGGGGAATGTGCGTGAGCTGCATTCACTTGTTTTCGATGCCCTTAGTAGGACTGGCGGGAATGTTCTGAATCTTGCAACTTTCAGGAAACTTGTCCATGGAAGTGATGCTCCGGATACTCCCGGTTCCGAGCTTGGGCTCGATTATGACAGCTTTGTGGAGCTTTTTGGCCATTTCCCCAAGGTGAAGGAAATTACTGACATTGTCATTACTGCGGCCCTTGAGAAGGTGGGTGGCAACCAGAGTCTGGCCTCACGTATGCTGGGTGTGAATCAGTCCACCTTGAGTCGTCGTATTGCCAAGGACGAAATTTCATTTGGAAGAAAATTACCGGACGGTGGGAAGGAAAACTAGGGACACATGGGCTGGAAGGAACCGGCCCTTTTTGTCTAAACAAAGGTGATTTGAGTTAATTTTTATCGTCAGGCTCAACGATGCGGGCATATTTATTCGAACCGGTTCGAAGAATCAGAAAACCGAACAGGAATGCAATAATGAGATGCTACTCTGCAGAAGCACTAGATTCCCTCATATCAGAGAGAAATTCCGCCGTTGGCGACGGAGGCCGGTGAATTGAGGAAGAACTGGCTCTTCTGATACAATGTTCCGGTATTTTTGGAAAGGAGTTTGTATGTTTAAGAAAACAGTTTTTATCGTGGCAATAATTGGACTTGTGGGTTTGCTCTTGGCATCCGGCAGAGGCGAACAAATGGGAAGAGACGAAATCACGGTGGCATCAAAATTCGATACAGAGGGTGCCCTGCTGGGGAACATGATACTACTGGTTCTGGAGAATGGAGGGGTCAAGGTGGTGGATAGAACCGAGTTAGGTTCCACCGATGTGGTTCGAAAAGCGCTCGAGACCGGAGAAGTGGATGTGTACCCTGAGTATACGGGCAACGGGAATTGGTTTTTTGCGGACAATGGTTTTGGCCGCGACTGGTATGACAGGGAGAAGGCCCTGGAGGCGGTTAGACTGCTAGATTCCCAAAACTTCGATATCGAATGGTTGGAACCGGCGCGGGCAAACAATACCTGGGCGATTGCTGTTAGGCGCGATTTATCAGAAAAAGAGGGACTAAATACCCTGACCGACTTTGCGCGCTATGTTAACAGCGGAGGAACCGTAAAACTCGCGGGGTCAGAAGAATTTGTGAGCAGGCCGGACGCCTTGGTGGCTTTTCAGAAAGAATATGGATTCAAGCTGAATAAGGATCAGCTGCTGGTGGTTTCCGGGGGTAATACGGCACTGACCGAAAAGGCAGCGGCGCAGGGAACCGATGGGGTAAACGCGGCCATGGCATATGGAACGGACGGACCCCTCTCAGCGCTGAATCTGGTAGTGCTGGAAGATAATCTGGGAGTTCAATTGGTTTATGAACCTGCACCACGTATTCGCGGGGAGGTGCTTCGGGCGAATCCGGAATTAGCCGACTTATTGAATCCAGTTTTTATGCGGCTCGATTTGCTGACTCTTCAATCTCTAAATGCCCAAATTGCCGTCCAGGGTATTGCGGCGCGAAAGGTGGCGGAAAACTGGCTAAGGAGAGAAGGTTTCATTGATTGAGATTGATCGTGAGAGTATCGATGTAATACCGCTGGTAGCGGTTCTGCTGGCCTCTGTTTCATTCTTTGCTCCTTTCGCCGCTCTGAAAGAAAACCGGGTTGTCGAAGGTGAGATAGTCCGGGGATTCGAGCTTGTGAGCGGTGAACTTGGCATTGCTTTTTTGCTGCTGGGAGTATTGACGCTGGCGGGGGCTCTCCTTCTTGGGAATGCAAGAATTCGCAGCCTGCTCTACAGCTTCGTAGGAGTGGCCTTCCTGTGGTTGACAGCGGCCCTGCTTGTTCGCGCTGGAGTATTGCTGGGAAATGCCGGAGAGGCTCCCAGGGTTACCCCGGCGATTGGTTTTTGGTGCTTGCCGGGGGCCTCCTATGTTCTTATCAACCACTCAAGAAAGCCGGGCTCCAAGTGGCGCGTTTTGATATTGACAATATGTTCTATTGCTCCCGTGTGTTTGATTCTTTCCGGCGGCAGAGGGGCGGCGATTTCAGTTTTTCAGGAATGGCTGGAAAGGCAGGATAGATTTCTTGATGAGCTAATTGTTCATATCAGGCTCTTCTTTGCCGCGATTCTGGGGGCAACTGTGATTGGTCTTCCTCTGGGCATCGCCGCATCAAAAAACAAAATCATCGAGAAGCCGATAGTTGCCTTTGTGGATATGGTTCAGACGATTCCTTCAATGGCTCTTTTTGGTTTGCTGATGGCGCCGCTCGCCTTTCTGTCGCGCACCTTCCCCTTACTGCGCTCTATGGGTTTGCGCGGCATCGGAGCGGCGCCGGCTCTAATTGGATTAACCCTATATGCCCTGCTTCCAATCGCAAAAAACGCGATTACCGGCCTGGACTCCGTGCCGCTCTCGGCCTTGGAAGCCGGATGGGGGATGGGAATGTCGCGCCGGCAGCTGTTTTGGCGAATTAAGTGGCCGCTTGCGCTGCCCTATGTGCTTAGCGGGCTGAAGACAGCTTCCGTTCAAACGGTGGGGAATGCCGCCGTGGCCGCACTGATTGGCGCTGGAGGTCTGGGAATTATGATTTTTCAGGGATTGGGACAGGCCGCACCCGATTTGGTTCTTTTAGGTGTTCTCCCGCTAACTCTCATGGCGGTTTTGGTGAACAGAGGTTGGGATTTTGTTATCCGGCGAGTGGTGTCGCCAGGACTTCTAAACAGGGGAGCTGTAACATGACTTTGGAATGGCAAAATGCAAGCAAGGTTTATGGGAAGAAAAGAGCTGTCGACGATTTCTGCCTTGAAGTTCCCAAAGGGGAGCTGCTTGTCCTGGTGGGGCCCTCCGGCTGCGGTAAGACTACCAGCCTTCGCATGATCAACAGGCTCGTCGAGCCCAGTGCGGGGAAGATTTTTGTTGACGGCAAGGATGTTTCGAAAATTCCGGTGACTGAACTCCGGCGCTATATTGGATATGTAATTCAGCAGGTAGGGCTTTTCCCGCATATGAACGTCGCGGAGAATGTGGGCGCTGTGCCGCGCCTACTCAAATGGGATAAAGACAGAATCCGGGTTAGAGTTCGAGAATTACTGGACCTGGTTGGATTGCCGGCAGACGACTACTCCGAGGCTTGGCCGGCGCATCTCTCCGGAGGAGAGGCGCAGCGTGTAGGAGTGGCGCGGGCTCTCGCGGCGGATCCGCCTATCTTACTCATGGATGAGCCATTCGGCGCGGTTGATCCGCTGACGCGCGAGGTGCTGCAAAAGGAATTCCTGCGAATCCGATCGACACTGAAAAAAACAGTGGTGTTTGTCACTCACGATTTGGATGAGGCCATTCGACTGGGTGATTGTATTGCCGTGATGAACGAAGGCCGACTGGTTGCCGCCGCCGCGCCCGGGGAACTGTTATTGAATGCCAATCCATTTATCCGTGATTTCACAGGCGAGGACAGGGCCTTGCGCCGCCTGGCTCGGCTCAGTGTCGGGGACTCTATTGGCCAGGCTACTCCGATTGCGCCTGGAGGCTTTGGCGGCGATGCTGAAGCGCCGAATAGGTCAATTCGAACCGATGCCTCCCTTAGAGAGGCACTGGCCCTGATGCTTGAGGCAGGCGAATCTTCGCTGAATGCAATATCGCCAAGCGGCCGGCATATGGGAAGACTGACGATGGAAGACCTTCTGGAAAACGCAGCCGGGATTGGTGTCTCATGAAACGCTGGATTGGATTGGTTCTTTATCTTGCGGTTTTGGCGGCTTTTTTTGTGCCGGGCATTCTTGAGCCTGTGCTGCGATTTCTGTTCCCCGGAGCTAATGAGTGGATCTTCCCAAGGGAATCCTTAGCCAGACTAACTGCCGAGCACCTCCTTCTCTCCCTGCTTGCGGGGGTTATGGCTGCCCTTATCGGGATGAGCCTCGGCATCGTTGCCACCAGGCGGGTCGGAAAGCCTTTTTTACCACTGATTCGAGATGTTTCCTCTCTGGCCCAAACAATGCCTCCGGCGGCGGTATTGGCATTGGCCATCCCCTTTCTTGGGTTTGGTTTCAAACCGGTACTTCTGGCACTTGTCTGTTACAGCACCCTGCCCGTCCTGAACAATACACTAACCGCGATTGAAAACCTGCCCAGACCGGTGCTGGAAGCCGCTCGCGGGATGGGCATGAGCCGCCTCCAGGTATTGCTGCGGATTGAATTTCCCCTTGCCTTACCCGTTATCGGTACGGGCATTCGCATCTGTGTAATAATCAATGTGGGAACCGCTACAATTGGCGCTATCGCCGGAGCCGGCGGGCTTGGTTCACTGATTGTCGCCGGCTTGACACGCAGCAACCCGGCATGGGTATTTCAGGGAGCAATCGCGTCCGCGCTTCTGGCGCTCATTTTGAATTTCCTGCTTCTGGCAACTGAGTACAGGCTTCAACCGGCAATTCTTCGTAAACCTGCCGGGCGCGGTGCTGTAGGTGCCTAGGGAGGGTGTTTCATCCCGTGTTTTAATGGCATATTGCTTCCCGCCGCAAGGAAGGAGTCTCTATGGGAGAAGTTCTACACACAGGCGCGCCACAGCGACTGAGGCAGTGCGCCAGGCAATGCAAAACAGTCAAGAAAGCCTAAGATCACTGGCGCTATGGGATCAGCCCGAACTAGCCAAATGGGAGAAAAGGACTTCGACGGCCGATCTTTTCACCGGGCCGAAAGAGACTCACTCCACGGCTTTGTCGATTGAGGGAAAAAGCAGCAATTATCGCCTTCCGAAGGCACACCCTTTTACCGCCTGACGATTTCCCCAATTTGCCGCAGGCACAGGTCAGGAAGCAAAGCATACATGCAGCTACTTATCCGGGCTTGATCCTAATCGGAGGCGATTGTTCCTAAGCACCTCAGGGTTTATTATCGACAACGGCAGTTTTCCATCGCGCATAGCACGCACATCGGCCACAATCTGCCGCCGCAGGTTCCAGAGCGCCTCCTCACTGTACCATCCCATATGCGGCGTAATTATTACATTCGGAACCGAGAACAGGGGGTGGTCCCCCGGAAGCGGCTCGGGATTGGTTACATCCAATCCGGCGCCTGAAAGCTGCCCATCCAGAAGGGCCTTGTACAAGGCTTCGGTGTCCACAATGCTTCCCCGTGAAACATTTACAAGAATCGCTCCGCGCTTCATTTTGCCAATTAGAGCAGAGTTGAAGAGTCCTATTGTATTCGAGGTTGCCGGTATGTGGATGCTGACAATATCGGAAGTTCTAATCGTCTCGTCGAAACCGGCAGGCACTCCTCCGGCCTTTTTTATGAGGTTTCCGCCAGCACTCGGATCGTTCACCAGAACCCTCAAAACCAATGGGGAAAAAAGCTTGCACGCAAGGGCGCCTGTTCTCCCGAAACCAATTATCCCGACAGTTCTTGAACCAAGTGTCGGGCATGGCATGACTCTTTCGCAGCTCCATCCCCGAACACTGCCTTCACGAGCCACAATTTGCTGAATGGGCAGCTTTAGCGCCAACGAGAGCGCAAGCGCAAGCGCCTGTTCTGCCACTTCATTGCTCCAGAACCCAGGCTCGTTAGCACAGACAATCCCAGCCTCCGTGGCGGCTTCTATATCAAGATTCTCGTATCCATCGCCGTGCCTTAGTATCAGCCGGCATCGCGATAGTCCCGCCACTACTTCTCTGCTAATCCGTGCCTGATCCACCACCAGCACATCGCCATCCCGCGCTGCCGCTACTAGCTCCGCAGCTCCCGCGTTTCTCAACTGATTGGTTCGGTAGACAATGTTTGCCATCTCATATTCCCGGCGTTCCCATTCCAAATTCGGCTCAACATAGTCCGTGGTAACACATACAAATGATTGACTTCCAGAATTACAATCCATGGCTTTCCTTCAATCTCGAAATTTCAAACAGGTTTTGAGGAATCGGATTGAATACCCCGGATTCGTAGATTATTTCCTTCGAAATCCAATCCAAATCGCCCTTCCCGGAATACCCGTTTGACACAAGAAAATCCGCAAAAGCTATGTAGTTTAACTGCCATTTTTTTCGTGCAGCCTCATTCAAATCCGACTTCTCGGCCCGAAAAAGAATGCTAAGACTGCCGGTGTTCGAAATGGTTCCTATCAGGGATTGAGCATCGGGTACTCCAATATCATAGTGATGCAGCCGTTCACCCTCTGAAATTGCCGGAACTATCCCGATATGCAGAATCAGGTCTGATACGCAGCTTTTGAACAGGTATCCGCCAACCAACTGCAGTGTTACCGGGTTGCTGATTGCGTGAATAAATTTTGTAATCTCCGCCGGCGCAGGATGTGAACCATTTAACATAATGGGTAGACTGAAGCCCATAACCCAATTGTAAATCATATGTATCCATGAAGATATATATTCAAATTCCTTGCCGTTTGGCTGTACAGAGTGAATCCTCGTGAAGAGTGATATTCCGCAGGGGCATGGTTGCTGTTCGCCAGGTGTGAGAAGGCAACCCTCTCCTTTGATCGGGGAAATCACGCTCTCTCATTACTTAGCGGAAACTTGCGGAATGGAAGCGGGAGCTAGGGATTATCTATGACGGCGGTATCCAATTGACTGTATCCTACTCCTTCGGCTAGGATGTTTATTTTCCTATCTCGTTGTGGGATATAGGCCCAAACGTATTCGGGCCCATAGCTCAGTTGGTTAGAGCATTCGACTCATAATCGAACGGTCCTAGGTTCAAGTCCTAGTGGGCCCAAGCACTTTGGGCTAGTTGAGGGTAGTTAAACCCTTAGCTAGCCTATTATTATGAACCACCCTAAACAGCCTCTGAGGCTTTTGTAGCCAAGGATGTGTGTAGGTCACATTTAGGAGGCTCAATATGGTGGCATATAAGTACACTCTCTATCCCCGTATTCGAAACGACTGAAGAAGAACGTTTACTGCGCTTGATTCAGAAACCCAGACACAGGGAAGCGCCTTCCTGGGCGATCAACCGGGAAGACTACGGTTAATGAAGCGAAGCTCTGGTGTGATGCTAACTTCGCCAGGGATTCTATTCTCCCCTACACCAATCCTGTCAAAGGAGGAGAAAGACCCGAAGACACAGGACTTCAAATGGCAACGAATCCTCACTGCCGAGGAGAAGCTTCTCCCATTCAGAAATCACCACACGAATGACATCCTTCTTGCCACCGGATAAGAAACACCGACAACGAGAAGACTCAGACCAAGTAGAATCACTTCAAAACCCTCCCAAGAGACATATATCCTCTATTACTAAGTAGTAAGCAGAACGGCAAAAGTGCACTCTTCACACAAACTACAGACTCGAGCCATCATTGGTCCTGGTGATTCGGCTGATCCGTCATTACAATCGTGCTCCAGGAGGAAGACTGAATGACCTTTCATGAATCAGACTTCCTTAAATCAGAGAAAAAGCATCAGGCCGAATGGAGGTTTTCCTCAGAGTACCTCACCAAGGACGCAAAGAAACCTTTCATATACCGTGGACGCGAGTACCACCGTTGGGTGCTCCCTGTTTCCTGTGCTGATCAGAACCTGCATCAGTGGATACGGCAAGAGGCCATCGAATACTTCGATGAGAACCGCATCGAGTGGTATCCTCAAGACCCTCGTGATATCACGCAGCGTACCAGCGCAGAAGTAGACCCTCCCACCAACAACCTGGTGTCCTCTCAGGTGCAGTGCGTCAACTGCATGTTCCCTTTCCTCCATGACCCGGAGGGTCTTGAAGAGCTGCTCACCCCTGCATTCTCTGACATCGACCGGATACTGCCTATCGAATCTCAGAATCAGTACATCGATTTCGAGTGGATCGGTGGTTCCATCAACTATCTAAAAGAGAAGCCAATGTTCGGCAAAAAGAGACGGCGTGGAGTCGGAAATACTTCCGCGGATGCGGTCCTGAAGATGCAGACCAAATCCGGTAGAGCGCGATTCGTAATTCTTGAGTGGAAATTTACGGAGGAGTATTCGAGACATAACAAAGAAATCCGACTACTTACGGACAAGGAGAAGGAGGAGAAGAAGAAGAGGAAGAAGAAGGAGAGGAAGAAGACCTACGGGCCTTTCCTGAAAGCCACAGACTGTCCCATCAATACATCAAAACCGAACTCATTGGAAGATGATCTGTTGCTCCTCGAACCAATATACCAAATAACCCGTCACCTACTGGTGGCCCACGAGATAAAGAAGGACCCCCCCAAGATTGATAACAAGATCGATGACAAGATTGATGAAGTGGTCGTCTTCGTAATGCGTTCCGAACGCAATCAAAAAATCCTGAAGAACCCATCTCCGAACCTCCCTCAGGTCGGAACAGTCTATGACTCCATGAGGGAGATTCTTCGTGATCCGGGAATGCTGGTAGACGTGACTACCGAGAGCCTCTTCAAGCCGTATCACGAGAAACACAAGACACCGATATCGAAGTACCTCGCTTCTCGATATCTGCTATAGGGCCGCCACCATGAAACTGCTGAGAGCAAGAGCGCAAGGCATCTCGTGATCACATCTTCGGCCTTGCCGAAGACGATTCCTTCTCGTACGACCGATATAAACACACAGAACTACGCGATGCCGCATGATTCTCTGAACTCTTCCGTCAGAACGCCATCGACAACGGAAAGGGCTACGGCTGGCTATGCCCCCCACGCACAACCGTCATTGGCCTGGACTTTGACTTCCGCGACAATCCAGGCAGTGGCTGGACTAAGAAGTCGACGCCCCGCAAGATCCTCATCGACAAGTATCATGCACCCTTGACCGGTTCGGTTACTGCCCGACATTGGTCGCCAGAAGCCGCCCAAGTCTCCAGAAACATCGTGACCCCGCAGTCCATCAAGAAGCTCATCCAGTCCCATCCATTCGTCAGACAACGCACGAAGGGAATCAGGCAGTACTTCGCCGGCCTCCTCGGCTGGATGGATCGGGCCGGGGCAATCCTGCCCGTCCCGCAAAAGCAATCTGACCATGTGGCCGACGCCCTCCGATATGGCGTCTACGTGCCGTAAAATCACGAGAAGTGGGATATCGGTTTCTTGAGGGTGTCTGGTAGGGAGGAATCCGCTAATTACGGACAACTTTCTGAGCGGACGGAATCAACCGGAATCTTCGACGAGTGGACTTGTGTGTTCGTTAGCTTCCTGGACCTGGTTGAACTGCTCTTCATTAACGCATTCCATAGCCGTAAGGTCAGTCTGCAATCGATACGTATCGCCGTGAATCGAGCGTCCCTTCTTCTCAAGACCGATCACCCTTTTGCTATGAAGAAGTTCTATACAGACGGAAAGACCATCCTCGCTGAGATCACTCGTGGTAATGGCTCCAATCTCGTAGACTTGATCAAGCAACAGTACCAGATCAGTGAAATCGTCCTACCGAGCCTGTACAACTGCATTGACTTTCGTACCTATGAAGTTGCCCAGCGATATTGGCCTCTGGGAAAAGAACGCGGCATCGTGATTGATCCCAGCAGGAATTTCGGTAAACCGATCCTGAACGAACTTAATGTGAGCATCAACACCATCTCTGACCTTCTTCAAAATGGCCATTCGGAAGACGAGATCTCCGAGTGGTATGAGATACCCCCTAAATATATTGAACTCACCAAAGAGTATGAGTTGAGAATGTCTGCGTGAAGTGCTTCTTCGATGAAAACCTACCCCCTCGTCTTGCTCGTGCTCTCAATGCATTAGTGAGCAATTCCGGAATTGAGGTTCGAGCTCTTCGAGATGCATTTACTCCAGGAACCACGGACATAGAGTGGATTACAGCATTAAGTTCGAGTGATGAAAAATGTTTTATCATCACGAAGGATCGACGCATCCGCAAAAACCGCCCTGAACTCGAAGCATGGAAAGAATCCGGACTTCAGATCGTCTTTACGCAAAAGGCTTGGAGTGGTCAGGCCCTGTGGGACATTAACTGGAAACTCATCAGGAGATGGCCGGAGATACGAGATATCGTCACTCGAACAGATAACAGCTTCGAGCTGCCTCTCTCAGGAAAGATACCAAGCGTATAGACCGCGGCTTAAGCTACCGACCCGCCCTCTGCATTCGCATTGATAGACCGAATCACCCCTAAGATCTCACCAACAACGGCATCCTCGCCTTTGAACACGCCTTCCACACCGGTATAGTGCAGGTTTGTGAAGGGCTGCTCATATAGCATCCCGGCATCCATCGTTCCCTTCTGAGTTAAGTGATTGATGATCATTTCGATGAAGCGTATCTGATTGGCATTGAACCGGGTGGTATCCAGGTACTTGGAGAACGCGTCTTTTGGTGATGATTGGATTGGTGGTAGAGTTAGCCAAAGGATGGGACTATGGACCACCTCAGTATTGCTGAGCGATCTGAGAATATGCGTCGGATTGGCGCAAAAAACACCAAACCGGAATTGGCTGTTCGCTCGGCATTGCACCGTAGAGGATTTCGATATCGCATTCATGATAGTCGGCTTCCAGGGAAGCCTGATGTCTACTTCCCCAAATACAGAATGGCCCTATTTATCCACGGTTGCTTCTGGCATCAACATGATGGATGTCGACGAGCAACAGTACCGAAATCCAACAAAAAATATTGGGTATCCAAGCTTGAACGAAACAAATCTCGATTCACCGAAGTCTGTCATCTCCTCAATGACCAAGGGATTCGGACATACGTCATTTGGAAATGTGAGCTGGCTCAAATAGATTCTACGATTGAACGGTTCATCCAGGTTCTGATCTACGGCTCTGCCTGACGGACCTAAGCCTTGAAGTCTCCTGAAGATAATCTACGGCCACTCCGGAACTTCCTCCTGATTGCGACCTGATCCTCTTTCGATATGTTCTTCTTTGTCAGGTCAAAGAGGTTGTTAGCATCAATGGCAGAGATCGGGACACCTGTATCCTTTGTTAGCCGTTTAAGTAGACTATTTATTCCTTGAGTGAATCCCCCTGCCACGTAGGCACAGAACTCGAGATTCAAATCTCGTCCGTCAGTGAGTTCACGATAGTTTGCGATGTAGTTTGAATCCATTTTTGAGCAGTCACTCGATGACAGCGAATATGATGGAGAAGCCTTCGTATCGACTATCGCGCAGTTCTTTCTATCAAGAGCAACAACAAACAGATCAGAGTACCCACCTATATCATCCCTATTTGGTCTTTTTCGCTGGCCTGTATGATGTACTTCGAAAAAGAGCTTCTTTTCAAGAAGAGACCCTGTCGCGATCTCGAAATCGGTTGCCAGTTCCTTTCCACCGGTAGAGAGTCTTAGGTATTCCGTTTCGAACAGTGAGAAAGAGCGGCTGGAAAAAGTCCTCAAAACCTCGTCGATCACCGAATCAGCAATGCCATACTCATTTCCTATGTGGGATCTGAAATCGTCGTGATCAGGGAAGAGGAATCTGGAGCTCCACTGAATGAACTCCTGTGTAACGACCGTCTCTTCACCTGCTCGCGAATGACCAGCATTTTCGATAAACCGCCTGGTGTCCTTTTCTCTTCCGTAACATCCATACGCTCGCTGGAAAGACTCTGGATTATCCGAGTTGGGGATGAAGACATCAATGCTATCTATCGCACCCTGTATTTGATGATGCAAGCCTTCAGCAACAACGAACCGATCAGAGTGCTCTTCATCTGCACATATCAATCTTGAGGATTGAAAGTAGTTCCTGCATGTATTCGCTATATGGCTGATATACTCTTCGAAGTCGTCAAAGCCTTTTTTCTTTCTCTGCGGGGTGTATGTATCCTCATACTCATGATCAACTACCGATTCAAATCGAGCACCGTCACGAAGTCGAAGAATCTTCTGTTTGCACAGTTCAAGGCAGTCATGATTATGTCCATATATACACGGAATGCGGATCTCGAAGTCAGTTAGGTAGCCGATATCGGCATCCAACATTAGCTGAAGTAAGAATACGAATGGCTTGACTGCCAGGTGTTGATTGATTTTAACCTGACGCCCTGAACCGTATGGGCTAGGGTACTGGTGCCTCAGTATTGCTGTTTGAAGGGCTCCGAGTGGTTCATCTGCATTTAGGATCTTTTCACCTGCAAGTGTGTACAGATAGGAACTGTCACGCTTGAAAAGAAGGCCTAGACACTCCAGTTGTGCTAAGTATGTTCGGGTACCTCCACCAGCAGGATCACGTCTATATCCACCGCTTTTCAGTCCTTTGGTATCAAGGATGTCAGCGAATCGCTCCTGTACGAGCTGATTACTTATCAGATCGCCTTCTGAAGCAGAGATATAGTCGAATACTCCAAGAACTTGAGAGAGCCACCACGGCTCGATTTTGCGCTTGTTCCGGGGAAACATCCAAATCCGTCGGTAACCATCGATATGTGGTGCTAAAGCCAAGATTACTCCTCCAGGTTCGCAGGAATGTTGTCGTATGGGATATCGTGCAAAGTATATAGGATCGCTTCGAAGATATGATGTGCTAGAACAGGAGGGACTGCCATACCTATTTGTCTCCTCACGCTTTCCTTTGAACCCTCGAACACGAACGTATCATCGAAACTCTGAAGTCGTGCTCTTTCTCGATTTGTCAGCGCTCTGGGTTCTTGCCAATGATAACCGTGAGTCCCACCTCCACCACTTCCTGTGACTGTGTATGAAGGTCTATCCGGATCGAGTCTTTTATATATCTGGCTCAGACGGGCGCCTTTCACGTTTAGTTTCAACTCGTCAGGCAAATCAGCAGTCCACGCATTCTGACCAGGTTTGATGTGTTTCAGTCTTTCAACTACAACTGGGGACTGCCTCGTCAGCTCATTGTTGGCAGCGGTTGCAGGTATGGGTTTGTCTTCAAGGGCCATCCGAGCAGTTATATAATTGCCATCTGAAATAATCGGCTTTGGTACTTTGAACGACTGGCCTAGATCGGATCGAATCCCCACTACGATAATTCTATGTCGACTCTGAGGTACGCCATACTCTTCGGCTTTGTGCATATGTGGTGTGATCCGGTATCCCGACCCAGCTTCTTTCAGGTCTTTCAGTATCTGCTCGAAAGCCAACTTCTGTGATGAGTTGCCTAGACCGCTAACGTTCTCTGCAAGAAAGAAAAGCGGATTGAAGCGTTCAAGGATTGGCAATCCATAGGAGTATAAAGGTCCAAACTCACCTTCAAATCCTTTGCTCTCTCCGACAATGCTGAAATCATTGCATGGGAAGCCATAGGCGAAACCTTCAACTTCACCAAGTTTCGAGATGTCCAGTTGCCTCACGTCCTCGCAATGCACTGTATCTGGCGAGTCTGGGCATATATTCCGAATGTATGTATCACACGTTTGTCTGTGATAATCCGACGCCCAAGCGTGAGTAAATCCGTGTGATTCCTTGCCATCTGTAGCTTCGGCACTAAGGGCGCCGGAGGCTATCCCCCCTGGTCCACAGAAGAGTTCTCCAAGTCTGTATTTCACCAACCGTTCCTGTGATTATTCGTATCGCGATCACTGTATCTCAAAGTGATTAAAGGCATTATAGCTGATCCTCGTGCAATACTGCAACCTATTGGCCGGATGCCTTGATAACTGAGCCAGATACAATATGCAGGATCACAACTTGATCTGCTCCTCCTTGCTTGTGACTACCAACGGTCATGACCGTCCTCTCGTCGGAATCTTGCATAGTACGGCCAATCACAGCGCTTTGCTTTAGGTATGACCCCTATGATGTCACAATGAACTTCTGGGCCTCATCGATACTTATCCACTTCTTTTCGCGAGAAATCAGTCGATGGATTATCCTGTGGCATACAGCACACAACAACGTGACTTCAGATAGTCTTGTTGTATGTGCGCCTTCATACTCTGAGACAGGTATGATGTGATGAACCTCAAATGCAGAGTCACGAAGCTCAACATGGTGATTCTCATATGTCTGACTGCAAATTGAGCATCGAACATCCTCAGACTCATGCAGGACTTCAAGAAGCCGCTTTCGGATGTTGGGTGATCTTTCACGTTGTAGGAGAGTAAGAGTTCTGATTCTGCCCTCAGCAAAGATCTCGTTGTCCTGTACAACTAGCCAATCCGAGATTTCCATCGCACCATCTCGAATACTTTGGGCTTGCATGTCATAGAACCAAACCTGATCAGTTCCGCCGGAATTGGTCTTAGTGAAGAACAGAATGGCGGTTGAGACACCTGCATAGGGGCGGAATACTCCCGAGGGCATGGAGATCACCGCGTCCAGCTTCTGAACTTCAACGATGGTTTGGCGCAATGCCTTATGAGCCTTGGAGGAGCCAAAGAGAACACCATCAGGAACAATGACTGCGGCTCGCCCGCCAGGCTTGAGAAGACGCAGGAAGAGCGCCACGAAGAGCAGCTCAGTCTTCTTGGTCTTCACAATCATCTGCAGGTCCTTGGCACAGCTCTCATAGTCCAGTGACCCTGCAAAGGGGGGATTGGCCAGGACCAGAGTATACTGCTCTTCAATACCGGCATGATCCTGAGAGAGGGAATCCCGATTCTGGATGTCAGGGTTCTCAATACCATGGAGCAGCATGTTCATCGAACCAATACGCAGCATGGTGGAGTCAAAGTCGAACCCGTTGAAGGTCTCCCGGTTAAATCGCCGCATGGCCTTGGCATCGGTAAAGATCTCAGGATGATGATTCCGGAGGTACTCGGCTGCCGCTATAAGGAAGCCGGCGGTACCACATGCCGGATCACAGATGATGTCCCGGGGCTGAGGATCCATCATCTCCACCATCATCTTGATGATGTGGCGGGGTGTCCTGAACTGACCGTTCTGCCCGGCGGTGGCAATCTTCCCGAGCATGAACTCGTAAAGGTCACCCTTGGTATCCCGGTCTTCCATAGGAACCGCGTCAAGCATGTCCACAACCTTGGCCAGCAGAGCCGGAGTCGGGATGGTGAACCGGGCATCCTTCATGTGTGCCAAGTAGGTAGAGTCGGCGTCCCCCATCGCCTTGATGAAGGGGAAGACCTCATCGGAGACGATCTCGAACATGGTGTTGGCATCATTGTTCTTGAACTTCGACCAGCGAAGAGCCTCGTAGGCTCGGCTCCCCTTCGACTCGGGATTGGTTCCCTTTGGGAAGATAGGGCTCTCTATGGAACGCCTCAGGCGATTGGCCTTCTTCTCCTTGGCCGTGTGGAGCTCATCCAGGCGCTTGATGAAGAGGAGGTAGGTCATCTGCTCGATGACTTCCATTGGATTGGAGATGCCCCCAGACCAGAAGGCGTCCCATATCTGGTTGATTTGGTTCTTGATTTCGCCGGTGATCACTTGCGTTACCCTCAATTGATGGTGGCCGATGGGGATATGGTACACTATTTCCAGCGGATACCATAGATTGGGCTTTGATGCGATAATTCCAGAAGTCACTTTGAATGTTTGCTGTGAACATGCGATTAGTGATGAGTAGTAATAGCAAAGTAACTGTGTGAGGCGCGAGTGAACTCGTTTTCAGCGTACGTTGATGAAGCAAAGTCCCAGTCAATATGGATTTCGATCCGTCCGGAGTAGATTCGGTTATCCTCATTGAGGATGATGGGCATGGAATGGGTGAGAACAATCCCGAAGCCGCATAATATCACTTATGAAGTAGAAGGCCAGCTTAGTTCATTTTGGAAAACGAATGAACTCATACCCGGTAATCCGGCTTTTCACAGCACACCCAGCAGCAATTCGCGCTGGCCACTCTCATCGGAGTATTCAATACGGAAATTCATCGAAGTAAGATCCACGCCGAGAGATGCCGAGCAATTATCTTTGACCCAAGTCATGACCAATCTGCCGGTTTCGCCGGAATTAACAGCAAGAGACGAACCATCGCCAAATGCCGGAAACTCAGCTCTAAATCTGAGAAGTTCAAGTTGCTTGCGGACAACTGGAAGTGCCATCCGATTCCGCATATCTTCAGATGAAAGATTGGTTCGGTTGATTTCTTTGTGGCCGCCGAGGTCCGCGGCTTGGGTATCATTGGCTCCGGCGAACAGATCCAGGTACCAAACCTGTGGGATGCTCGGCATAAAAAGCTGGATGGCACGGGCCAGCAGCATCTTCTCCTCATTCTCTCCGAGGGCACTGAAGAACGTCGCATTCACCTGGTAGTAGGCAATTCTCTTACCATCCGGTCCGTATAAGGCCTTCACCCGGCCGCCTCGATGAGTGATGAGATCAATAAGCCCTTCAATCCGGTCGTTGCCCAATAGCCCTTTCATGTCCAACACAGGAATCCCGTCATGACAACCGAGCATACTGACCGTGGTGTAACCCTGTGATTGGATTTCACTTATCCAAGTGATCAATCTCTCTGCAGAACCGGATTCAATGGCGTCGATCACCAAACCAGGGAAGAAGAAATCATATATGGGATATCCGGCCTCGGCCAGTTTTCCATGGATGTTCTCCTCATGTCTTGAGTGGATTTCCGGCAGCAAGACGATGCTATGCTCATCGGCGATTTCCCGAATCTTCGCCAAGTATTCCCAGGTACCCGGTTCGTTGAAAAAATTACTGGAATCTACTTCCTTGTGCAGGTAGGCGAAGGCATCCAGGCGGACGATTCTGGTGCCATATCCAGCCAGCTTGCCGAAGGTCTCGCGATAAAACCGCCACACGGTATCCGATTGGGCATTCAGGTCCATCTGCCCCTGATACTCCGTATGTTGACGTTCAACGAAGGTGACAATCTCGTCCCGGAGCTCCGAATACGTCCCGAAATCGGTGCCGCTGATGGGCGTGCCAGTGTCGGCGGAACCGCGAATCACTGCCAAGAGGGCCGATGTATTGGATTTATCGACGCCTTCCAGCGCTATTAATTCATCCTCCTCGGGGGGAATGATGGAAACTCTCTGGTAGAATGTGTTCCAATAGAATCGATAGGAGCCGTCCGGGAAAGGGATTCTCAGAATAGGAAGTCCGGGTTTCCTCATGAAGAGCTTGTCGAGATACCTCTTGTCCGGAATGACATAGCCTTTTTCACTCATTTCGCCGAAACCGTCCCAGAACTTGTTCCAATCGATAAAGGCATCAACGTAAGGAGACTCATCACCCTTTTCCAGCAGATCCTGGAATTGAGGGGACTGGACAGATAGATGATTCAATACAAGGTCAAGTTTAAGCTCCAAACCCAATTCCCCCAAGGCCTCCAGATCCTCACGGCTGGCCATCTGGGCATTTAGATCATAGGAGATGACGGAGAAACCTCTGTCCATATCCGATTGAAATAGAGATGGCAGGAGATAGCAATACCTGAAGATTCCATTGATCTCATCAATCTGTAGTAAATCGACAAGGCCGCTCAGATTTTGTCCACAGCTGTCGGGATAGGCGTTGAAGATGATGCCGTTGGGAATCATGCACGTTCTCCCGGAAATCGCCCCGGCGGAATCGGCGTACCGTCCTTTCCAACAATCAGCGCTGACTTCGAGGCCTGTTCGCTCAACTTGCCTTGCTCTATATCCAGGACCAGCCGGGTAAACGCACTATCCACGTTGGCATCTCTGCCCCTGGAGCGCCTGTGCTCGAGTGTCTCCTCCGGCGAGCTGTAAAGAAAAATCGGGATATCAATGCCATGCAAGTAAGGGCTATTCCCGTGAGTCCATTCAAGAATCAGAACGTGAATACCACTGAAATCAACAACCTCGAAATACACCTCATTCCTGGTTCGGCCCATCCGTTTCAATGGAATCCGTTCGCTTCCGGACTTGAATTTATCGATGATGGAATTCACAAGATTGAAGTTGATTTCTCTTTCTGAACCCAGGTAATCCGTAAGGGCTCTCCGGCCTGCGTTCTGATACAGGGAAAATCCTTTGTGGTCTTTCGCTAAAGAGGGGTCAGAGTCGGACATGTCTTCCCAGTGGGCCTGTATATCCTCAATCCATGAATCCTCGAATCCGCTATCTGCCGATATGCCCGCCAGACCGAACGAACGGTAGGTGTTCAGCCGCTCATCTTCATTTTGTGCGGGATATCGGTGAGGATAATTATCGCCGGACATCAGATAAGCAGGGCATCCTGCATCCCGGCAGTAGCTGGACAGAATCGAACCAATCTCCGATTTCCCTACTCCGGATCCGCCATAGACAGAGATAATTAGACGACTGTTCTCCACCGTTACCAGGCGTCCAAGTACCAGCGGAAACACGGTATTTGCCCTTTTGACGTGGGATTCATCAATCCTTATCTGGTCCCCGGGCATGTCACCTGCTTCAAGACGAGCAATATCCAATACTGGCGGTGTCCACATTTTTTCTTACTCCATTGTTCCCTTTGTTCTGACTTCCCAGGGCTCCCAGATGTTGTTCAATTCCGGCAATGGATAATTCCTCAGCAGGTGTTCTGACTCGGGAATCGGAAAGCGCAGAAAATCACGTGCGGTCCTCCTTTCAAACCCCATATTGGCGGCAACGATCAGCTCATGGATCGATGCATCAGAGAAACGGCGGTAGGCAATGAAACTCTTCCACGGCGCATCGATGAATTCTATATCACCCTCGGATATCAACAACTCGGACTTCCTGATCTGTATCAGCCGCCGATAAAAACTCAGTATCGGTTCATCAGTTTTCCTTATCGTTCTCAACACTGATGAAGCTGTACTCAGGAGGCACGGATATCCACGGATGTCCGGAGGAAAATTCTCCGTTCATGCCGCCTGAGGGCTCGTCCCACTCCCATACTGAGCCAGAAAAGTACGACAAGCAGTCATTCGGTGATTTGTTCTTTTCCGAACCGTTCCGATGATACCAGTCCTTCTTTGGTGAGGTTCTCGAAGCCCTGGACTCTTTGAACCAGGCATGTTCATCTGAGGCATGGTTTAACACCATATTCATGATCAGCTTCAGATCCCGGCGATGCATCTCTTCGGCCAGATCGTCGAAGTCTTCCATGGCTCCGAAATCCGGATTGGCCACTCTGCTTGATTGTCGCGTTTCTCTGCTCCGCACCCATTTGTACTACCTCGGCCGATCCTCCGGGCCTTTCTCCTATTTTATCGAACCGGCCATCAGTCCGTCGACGATAAATCACTGCTGACGGGTAGAAGACTATCACGGAATAATCGGAAAGGTCTGGGCACGTCATCGCCAATTCCCAGTCGGAAGAGAATATCCCGAAGAAAAAGGCGATTTGCAGCAAAATGGTCCGGACTTCTCTCCTCTAAAGGACCAGGGACGGCAGCAGATAATCGTTCCAGATCCAGATCATGTTCAATACGATCACAGAAGTCGTGAGGGGCTTGAGCGGCGGGAACGCGGCCTACCATGCCACTACCACCTGCTAGCAATCTTTTCATTATCTCGCCGCTGCGTTTTCGCTCCGTTATTTTCCAGCGTTAGCAAGACTGAAATCATGTGATTTAATAAGTTCTTCACGTTTTGCTTCTTTGAAGTCTTCTCGCATCATTTCAGATACCAGCGCATCAAAGGTTGTGCGTGGTTCCCAACCAAGTTTTTCCTTTGCTTTTGAAGGATCCCCTAGAAGCGTTTCAACCTCTGTTGGTCTGAAATAACGTGGATCAACTTCAATGATAGGTTTATTCTCCCGCTCGGTGCTGCCAGTAATCCAATAGCCTTTTTCATCAACGCCCTTGCCCTCCCAATGGATTTTCATGGCAAGCTCACGGGCGGCAGCGTCAACAAAGTCTCGAACACTGTATTGAACGCCAGTGGCAATGACAAAATCCTCCGGCTTATCTTGTTGAAGCATCAACCATTGCATTTCTACATAATCGCGCGCATGTCCCCAGTCACGCTTGGCATCTAGGTTACCAAGATGAAGCCGTTCTTGAAGTCCAAGATTAATCCGAGCCATGGCGCGCGTGATTTTTCTAGTAACGAATGTCTCGCCTCGAATGGGACTTTCGTGATTAAAAAGGATTCCATTGCAAGCATAAATACCGTATGCCTCACGATAATTTACACTAATCCAGTGCGCGTACAATTTAGCAACCGCGTAGGGACTTCGCGGATAAAAGGGTGTCGTTTCTTTCTGTGGGATATCTTGGACTAAACCGTAAAGCTCACTAGTGCTAGCTTGATAAAAACGTGTTTTTTGCTCTAACTTCAGAATGCGAATAGCTTCTAATATCCTCAAAGTCCCGAGCGCGTCAGAATTTGCAGTATATTCCGGCTCTTCAAAGCTAACGGCAACGTGGCTTTGCGCGGCTAAGTTATATATTTCATCGGGCTGAACTTTTTGAATAATATGAATAAGACTCAATGAATCAGTCATATCGCCATGATGAAGGACAAAACGCCCATTCGAGAGGTGCTGGTCTTCAAAGAGGTGGTCAATACGCTTCGTATTAAAAATAGACGTACGTCTTTTGATTCCATGCACTATATAACCTTTTTCAAGCAAGAATTCCGCAAGATAAGCACCATCTTGCCCAGTGATGCCTGTAATAAGTGCCGTTTTAGTCATTTGTGCCTCTTCCTTCGCCCAGGTTCGATAAAGCGTTTTACGGCCATGGCTTGCCGTGTGTCCTGTCCTATCGTTTGAATGCAGCCATAACCTGTTTCCGGCTGATCGGGCGTAATACCCAATATAGTGATTTCGTTTTTTGCCGCCGGACGAATAGCGGCATGAATTGCCTTATGAAAAGCGTTTGCGTCGTCGACAAATTGATCTGCTGGGGTGGCAATCATGACTGGATCGTCACCTGATTCAATGGGTGTTTGACGCTCTGATACGTCTTCAAAGGCGTGTATGATCTCAAGCACACTATATATTGTACCAGCTCGCATGATTGTTTTTTCACTATGTTGCATAGCCTTTGTTGTCATTGCTTTCCAAAAAATTATCTAGTAAGTGCTTTTCCCACGCTAAGGCATCTGAAATGATTTCATCAATACTATTGTACTGCGAAGTCCAACCGGTAGCGTCTTTCAGCGCTTGAGGGTTTGCAATTAGAACAGGAGGGTCTCCTGCACGGCGGTCAGTAAATTCGATATCCAAATCAACGCCTGATACACGTTGCACAGCATCTAGGATTTCCTTTACAGAGTATCCTCTTCCATTTCCACAGTTAAATATGGAAGAATTTTTATTTCGTGAAATGTAATCCAGCGTCTTGAGATGTGCCTGGGCAAGATCTGACACATGGATAAAATCTCTAATACATGTCCCGTCAGGTGTGTCGTAATCTGTCCCAAAAACTTTCATGACTGGATATTGGCTTAATACACTTTGACAGGCAACTTTGATTAGATGAGTGGCATTCGGGGTTGATTGCCCTGTTCTTAAGTCCTTATCCGCGCCAGCAACATTAAAATAACGCAGAGCGCTATACTTAAAATCATGTGCGGTAGCTGTATCAGCTAAAATCTGTTCGATCATTGATTTAGAATGACCATAGGGGTTAATAGGTTTTGCTGCGGAACGTTCTGTTACCTTATCTGTATCAGGTATTCCATAAACCGCCGCTGTTGAAGAAAAAATGAAATTTGACGTGTTTGTTTTGAGACAAGCTTCGATTAAATTCACGGCAGCTACGGTATTGTTATTGTAGTATTTAATTGGGTTTTCAATCGACTCCGGAACCACGATTGAGCCAGCAAAATGAATGACAGCATCAGGCTGAAACCCTTGAAAAATTTCTATAATTCTTTGACTGTTAGCTACATCCTCTTCATAAAAGGCAACTTTGTCTGGCACGGCTGATCGAATACCCGTTGACAAATTATCTATAACAGCGATGTCATGCCCCTCCTCAAGAGCCGCTAACACAGTATGGCTGCCGATATACCCGGCCCCTCCCGTAATGAGAATCTTTTTATACATTTTGGTTGGTTTCATCTGTTATCTTCATAATAAACCCCCTGTATTCATCCATATTACGCATGAATAGTTTAACTTTTTCAAAGCGATTATATCCATTTGGTGTATTCTATCGGAGTTATTATTGCCTTGTGCATAATCTGAAATATTTTTTTAGTATTATTACTGGGCCATGAGATTATCGACCGTGATGGATGTACACGCTCGATCACTGAGGATGATGGTCTGGTGATCACCTCATACAACGTGCGGGTCAATTACCTGCGATCTTGCCTGAGAATGCCGAGATCGGCACCGTTGATAAGTTCCAAGGGCAGGAAGCGCCCATCGTCCTGATTTCCATGGTGACATCCAGCGCCAAGCATCTACCGCCAGCATTGAGTTTCTTTATTACCGGCCTCGACAAAATGGTTTCCGAAGAAAGGTATGCGACGAATAGCAGACTTAATCACCGCGTACTTTGCGGTGTTTTATTTTGACCTTGAGGATTGATTACTTCCATGAGGGCAAGCAGGCTTCGAACCGGGAGAAATTCAATACACCGCCACTGACTTAAAACGAACCTCCATATGCTCTAGAGGGCATAACTTAAAAACGGGAGTTATACTTGATTCCACCTCTAGTCAATCGCGAAAGCGATCGGCTACACCCCCAACCTCATCATTACGTATCTTATCCCCATTCTCGTCTATGATCTCCTGGCCATCTGCAGAACCGTTGGGTTCTGATCCCTCTGCTTGCCGCAAAGGTTGTTCTTGGCAGGCCAACGGATGCTACAATCCGCGTCCGACACAGCAGTCATAGCAGTCATAGCAGTCATCGATAGAATCAAAACCGGATTTGGAGCCCAATACGGCCTACGCCTTTCGTGAGGATACCTGGGATGGGATGGATTACGAACTGGGAAGCGGGAAGAGGCCCTGAAACTATTGGCAGGCTCCGGAAAGGGGGAGAGACCGGTTATTGATGGGAATCCAACAGTCCGAGTTTCAAGGCGATCCTTGAATTAATCCAAAATCCATAGTTTTCAGCTGAGAGGAAGACGGCTTGCTTAGCCCCTTCAATTCGCATATTATCTTTGGACACTTGTGCCCTTAGCTCAGCTGGACAGAGCGTTAGGTTGCGGACCTAAAGGTCGGAGGTTCGAGTCCTCTAGGGCATACTTCGGAGAGATGCGAGAGCGGTTTAATCGGGCGGACTCGAAATCCGTTGTGCCGGTTTCCGGCACCCAGGGTTCGAATCCCTGTCTCTCCGAATGACTGGGTTTTAAGAATCGAACATGGAGTGGTGACCGAGTGGCCGAAGGTGTGCGCTTGGAAAGCGTATGTATCCTAACCGGGTACCGAGGGTTCGAATCCCTCCCGCTCCGTATTCCCCCTGTTGATCCTGGAGCCCTGTGTTAAGGGCTATCGCCCAACCCCGTAAAGGCCGGAAGGGAGCGCGAGGTAGGCGATTTGTTCCTGTTCACATGAGGTTCCCTGGTTGCGGGGGGTTAAATCCTTTTGACACCTCAAGCTTGCGGCCGCTCGTCTTGACTCAGAATAAAAACTATCGCCTCCCCAATAAGCCGGGATGCGTTATCTGCGAACGGAGGATGTCATTGCCTGCGTTTCAACTTGCAGTAGATTCCATAAAGAAAACGGAAAAACCCATACTTCTTTATAAGCGATCTCAAGAATTTTCTGACGGGGTGCACGTATTTGGGGCCAAATAGCGTATGAAATTTCTGATGACCAAATGGCAGCATTTCTCCATTGTAGGTTTCTGGCGACTTGGTACTGCCATATTTTCCGGCCTCAATGCCATTGATGATATTGATTATCATTGGGAGGAAATTGTGCTTCTGCATGGCAAGATCGCGAGCCGTTCGCAGCGCCCTTCGATTTCTTTTGTCGAGTGCTCGCCTGATTGCATCATCAATAATTCTGATGCACGAGGCAAATCTATTGATGTTGATTCGAACAAAGGAATCCCGGGGGAAGTATTCTTTCAGGTTGGGGCAGCCATAATAAATCGGATAAGCGCCGGCGATGACGCAGTCGGTGAGCTTTTCCGAAAAATAGTGGTTGAAACTTGAGTTTTCCAAGGCAACATGGAAGCGATATTCCTTTAAGGCAGTCAGTTTATCTTCTATAGGTGCGTGGCCCCGCCCATATAAGTCTATTTTTTCTCCGTAGTGCGCTTTAAGTTTTTTCACAAATTCAAAGCGCTTCAGATGATCGGAACTAATTGTCTTGTTCGACGAAATTACGGAAATAAGCTTTGTTTTAGGCACATCGAACAGGGCTTCCAATTCCTTATAACTCATTACACCGTTAGGATTAGCAGAATTTGGCTGCCAGCCTATGAACCATGCTAATCCCGGTTGGTGCAGAATACGGCCTGGATGTCTTATGCGGGTATCCTGTGTTATTACCCATGCGAATTGCCTAAGAAAACTTGGACGATATCTATGAACCGACGGCGGCTCTCCCCCCGCGTGTATAGTTCTCTCCGGAGCACACCTCAATTTGATGGGAGCGTGGAGATCGTCAGCCACAACGAGATAATCATAATCTTCTTTGTCCCCATTGATGATGAAGCGCCAACCATTCCATCCCAGGTTTGCTTCAGGGGAGTGGCGAGTCCATGGGATGCGGTGTACTGGGCTAGTATCGTGGTGTATTGTGCTAATATTTATGATTCTCATCTTGAAAACACGTGATTATGATAGGGAAGCTGTTGTAAGCACATGTGCTTGATTGTCAACACAGAAGTTAATTTGCAGATTTCCACCGGAATGGAAGGACCTGGGCGAAAGTCAACACGTTTCATCCTGTTCCTCATCCGGTATGAACCTCCTTGAAGACTAAAGGGCATGGTGGAGGAGGCGGTCCATGGCCGCCACAGCCGCAGCACCGCCAGCCATGAGTTCCCCCATTCCTCGAAGGTCTTGTTGGTCGTCTGAATGTCAAAATTAGTCCTACTTCACTCCAACTAAATCACGGCTGATAGCAACAAGCTTTCTAGCCTTATCCATGTCATTTGCATTGGGATTTGGAGATGTCATCGGCCAGCCGCCTTTTTTGCATTCTTCGTCACTATACAAGACGCTGTGCTGGCTGAAATATGAACCCGAGTGATTAGGCGCGTCATCTGAAAGCAGCACATGCAATGATGCTTGTGCAGAGTCTTCGCTGCTATCCGTTCGCGAGGTTAGATTGTAGATAAATAGTCGCATAGCACCCATAATTATGCGCATGACAAGACCACCACCACTGCCGAAGTTAGATCGCGCCCAGCCAGGATGAACCGAGGCCGTTGTTACGTCTGTTCCTTTTAGGCGCTCGCCCAGCTCCATCGCATATAATGTACAGGCAAGCTTGGCTTCACCATAAGCCGCAAAATTGCTAAACTTACGTGTCTTGTAATTCAAATCATCAAAGTGCAGATCATGACGCTTTTCAGGGCTGCCCGCATGCACGACAGAAGAAAGTATGAGCATGCGTGAGGGTGCGCTTTTTTTCAAAATATCCAGCAGCAATTCTGTCAGCAGGAAATGCCCAAAGTAACTCGCCGCCATCGTGCTTTCCAGCCCGTCTTTGGTGTATTCGGCCTTATTGCTCATATTCACCATACCCGCATTACAGGATAGGCCATCAAGACGATTATGTTTTCCCAAGAAAGTACTTACAAAATCGCGCACAGATTGCAGATCGGCTAAATCACAGCGTATAACTTCACAACTACCCCTTAGTCCATCAAATGATTTCGCGGCATTTTCTGCCGCATCGATGCGACGGCAAGCCATCACAACATGCGCACCCTGCTTAACGAGTTGGCGCGTTGTTTCAAGGCCCACGCCAGAGTTCGCACCTGTTACTATGTAAGTCTTGCCGCTTAAATCCTTTGAGAGCACCGCTTCATCACAGCGTATAAGATTCTTATTTGCCTTTGGCATAGTTTTTATCCCTCATTGTTTTGTATCATTTACTTGCTCCAGTGTATAGAGACAACCGCTGCCCTCAATCGACAGAACCGCGGAGAGAGCCTCTTTCGGCCCAGTGGGAAGAAGCAGCAATTGTCGCCTTTCAGAAGGTACGCGCTTTTACCACCTGGCGATTGTCTCTATACCCTGCAACCAATCACAGCGCATCTGAGGCGTTCCTCCCTCTATCGCTGCTTTCAACGACGCGGCATATCCAGATTGCCAGATGTGGAAAGAAGCAAACCTGCCAGGAAGAGATTCAAGCTATATCGCCTTCGAAAACAAACCGTCGAACCAGTATTCAGTATCATCAAACATGTCATGGGATTCAGGCAATTCTTTTCACACGGGCTGATGAAAGTTGAAAACGAATGGACCCTCGTGGCCTTGGCTTACAATCTGAAGGGGCTCCATTCGCTGAAGATGGCATAGAGGATACCAGTATCGACAACCTGCGTTGCTTCAGTGAAGCGATATCGGACCAATTTGCAGCAGCAGATGTACTGACAGCACTTCATTTGCAATTTCTAATAAGCCTATTTGAGGAAACCGGGAGACTCACTCAATTACATCATGCTTTGCAGGTAAGCTCGACAAACTCTTAAGGACTGGCCGTGATTTTCATAGAATGCCACACCCGGCAGATCAACGCCTTGCAGGTTCAGGCTGCGTTCGGTGGTGCTGACCTCGGCCTTATCCATGTTCTCGCTCAACGCCTTCACATCAAGAAAGCTCGCATGGTGACAGCCCAAAAAGGTTACCAAGTCTGATGGCGAGTAGAGAATCTGATTGTTACCGTATTGCTACATGGTCCTGTCTTATAACTTGATTTCCTCGACAACTTACTTGATTATTCATCCATTTTCCACTATTCTGAATCCACATATCCCGAGGAGGACATTAAAGCTATGCCTAATGATGACATTATGACCGTTAAAGAACTCACCGTTTACCTCAAGATTGCTGAGAAGACGGCCTATCGATTTGCATCTGAGGGTAAGGTTCCGGGCTTCAAAGTGGGGAGCGCGTGGCGGTTTCGTAAAAGCGAGATAGACCGCTGGATAGTGGAACGAGAAAGAAAAGAAAAAAAAGGTAAAGCTGGTAAGTAAAAAGCTAACGCTGCCGATCAGCACCGCATTCAAATTCCAAAGGGATGCCGCTGGAGTGATGTACTCGCAACCACAAAGGATGTGGGAAAAGCCTTGCAAGGCGCGTTCCGTTGCGTCGAAAAAGCAAACCCGCGCCTATACGGCATATTTGGTGATGCCCGTGGACCAATAAAGATCGCTTGCCCGATAGCCTGGTCACAGAATTGCTCAACCACTTCCATCAGATTCCGATGGGCGTGATGATGACATGGGGCAATCCTATGAATTTCTAATCAAGGAGTTTGCTGACAACGCTTTCCGGGATGGCGCGATTCCGGTCACCGGTACAGCCATCTCGAAGATTATGCCAGCGGTTTCAAGGTTCAATAAAAGCAACGACCACGCAGTGAAGAAGCAAACCGTGCTGGACAAACTGGGCGCGTTCTTCGAGCGTTTCTTCGGTCTGCTCTGAGGAATCATCGATGAAGCTACAAAAATAGGGGAATCTCATGGTCACATTCGATCAACTTATGCGTCCGTTGATAAAGGCGCTTGTTAATCTCGGCGGCTCTGGCAGCATTGATGAAATATATGAAGAAGTGGTTGAACTTGAAAAGTTTGATGAAGAAACGCTTGCCACTCTTCACAATCCCGAAAAAAGCAGCCAGACAGAAATCGGTTATCGCCTTGCGTGGGCGCGTACTTACTTGAAGAAGGCCGGTTATCTTGAAAATTCAGCACGTGGTGTTTGGGCTTTAACTGATAAGGCCAAGCAGGCTGACGAAATAGATAGTCGTGAAATCATATCTTATATGCGTTCGCTGGATCGGGAGTCTACCCAGAGTAATCAAGATTTATCCGACCCATCAACTGCGATTGAAGAGTCACCAGAAGAGATGCTGGCCTGGCGTGAGCGTCTTCACCACATCCTGACCGAAGAAATGAGTGCCGATGCCTTTGAACGGCTCACCCAGCGGGTATTGCGTGAATCAGGCTTTGTTCATGTTGAGGTAACAGGAAGAACCGGTGACGGTGGGATTGACGGCAAAGGAATCGCTCGCATCAACGGCTTGATGAGTTTCCATATCGCATTCCAATGCAAGAAACGCAAAGGCTCAGTAGGTGCTCCGGAAATCCGTAATTTTCAAGGTGCCACCGTAGGCCGAGCTGACAGAGGCATGTTCATTACGACTGGCAGTTTCACCAAAGCTGCCATAGAAGAAGCCAATCGGGATGGAGCCGCACCAATTGACCTTGTCGACGGTGACCAACTGGCCGACAAGCTGAAGGAACTGGCACTAGGGATAAACACCGAACAGGTTGAAAAAGTAACCGTTCAACCCGATTGGTTTTTGAACCTCTAGGGTGTATTGATGAAGATATTGGCCATACAGTTCAAGGAAAATTGCAGCATGCTCCGGTTTGGCAATGCGGAGTTTGAGGAAGGTGGGTTATGATCAATCTTGCCTCTTTCCTCAGGGACATGGACAGAATGGAGGAAATCACCAAAGAGACTGTTGAGCGCGCAAGAGCAAAGAAGCCAAAGCGTATCCGCTCCGCAATAACTGCACCTTGGCGCAGAAGTTCTTCAGCCTGTGCTTCATCAATACCTGCTGAAAAATCCTCATCATCTTTAACACCATGGGCATAGCCTATGGTGGGATAACCAGCCGTACAAAAATAAACGGTCTGTGAGAAGCCCTCGAACCGTTTGATCAGGTTCACTCCATTTTGTGTTATTTCCCTCATGCTTCTCCTCCTTTCTTGTAATTGCAATCGCTGCTATAATATGATCTGGTACGAAAACCAGGGGGATTGAAGCATGACGCTAAACTTGGCGAAAACTGTCGGTGAATTCTTACAGCAGAACCCGGAGAAAAAATTTACGGCCCGGGAACTCGCCAATTGGGTATTTGAAAACTATCCGGATGAATGCCTCCAAAAGCAAAAACGCTCAACAGCTACTGTCAACCCAATCGATAACGAAACAGCGCTGTTGCGGCAAATCGCTGCTGAAATAAGCTCACAGCGTCCGCGCCTGCAAAAACTCCATCCGGAGGTTAGAATTACGGAAGGGCGCCCTCGGAAGTATTACTTCACTGAATCAACTGACAGTGTGGAGATTGATCATGCTGAAAGTAGTGAGGCTTCTGCTGCTTCAAAAATAAACGGCTCTATTGTGAAAGAGCATGATCTTTACCCAATCCTATCCGAATTTCTCTGGTCAGAACTTAAGCTATACAGCAAGCGCATTGATGAGAAGCGTTCTCGCAAGTCCAGAGGCGCAGGCGGCAATAAATGGCTATACCCTGATCTTGTTGGCATGGAAGATCTCAGCAGCGATTGGCACCGTGAAATCAAGGATTGTGTTAAAGAGTATGCCGATAAGAAAACCAAGCTCTGGTCGTTTGAGGTTAAGATATTGATCAACCGCTCAAACGTGCGTGAAGTCTTTTTCCAAGCGGTGGGCAACTCCTCATGGGCAAACTTTGGGTATCTGGTTGCCAGCGAGATTGAAGGTGCTGATACCTTGAAAGAGCTTCGCATGCTTTCCAGTCTTCATGGCATTGGTTTTATCCACCTGGACACTGAAAATCCCACTGAAAGCCAGATCATGATTCCAGCCAGGGAGCGTAGTGAAATTGATTGGGATTCGGCAAACAGGCTGGCAAAAACAAACGAAGACTTTTTGGGATATATCAGGCTAATCCGTCGGTTTTATCGAACAGGCGAGACACGCCAGACACGCCAGTTTGACTGGGATATGAATGTGGATCAGGCTTAATCCTTTTCAAGTGTTCCTATATGCCTGGCAGTGGCGTAATCTTCCGGTGCGTACCAAGCCTTACGGACCAGTGTGGTAGCCATTTTCTTGACCGTGTATTCAAAGGCATTCGGCAGTGCTTCCAGCTCCGTTTGAAAGGTCACCAAGCGCCCGCGATAGCAATTGGCGGCTGCCATATATC